>OBCI01000123.1_pt1 | contig 19003 bp, 13 predicted proteins | sample 1495881 | NCBI WGS metagenome assembly OBCI01 (sample SAMN03418262, study PRJEB22391) | human gut metagenome | biome: human-gut; feature: organic feature; material: feces | host: Homo sapiens | place: Tanzania | collected 2013-01 | reverse complement strand
GGTATCCCAGATTCCAAGTGGCATCTCTTCGTAGGAGCCCGACACATGCCATTTGACGAGCAAAATGATGAGTATTGCAAGGTATTGGAAGAATGGATGGAGGAGAAAGAGGGAAAGTGATTTGGCACTTTCCCCTTTTATTTCATGATTCCATTGTCAGTATCAGAGAGGTTGATTTTCTTTAGTCGAAACCGTAGTTAAAACACCTGTTTAGTCCACCATTGGCTGACAATTGAAGTTTCTCAGGCAAGAGCCAGTAACCGGCGTATGCCGTAACTGCCAAGACATCTATCTCTTTTTGGTTGATTTGCGTATAGAGAAAATGATTCTCATCTGTTCGCTCGTAATGCGCCATATTGGGTTTCAAGCACAGCTTGTAGTAACCATCCATATAAGTCTGGAGGCGGTCTTGCCTTTCACGTCATATTGGTAAGGGCTTCCTTCATCATAGTAACTGCTTGACTGCGTTGATATTGTAATTGGATCAAGCCTTGGTGGGTGGTATGTGAGTTGACGAAAGAAATAAAGGTCTAAGACAGGAGACCAACTTTTTTCGTTGTCTCGGCTTGTTGCCTTGTATCGTCTCGTGCCATCCGTGATGTCCTTTACATTGTAGTTGTCGGGTGTATTGCTGAATGCTCCTGTGATAGATGCCTGAAATACAAATCTTTTATCTCTTTGATGATAGAGTTGAACATTTCTTCATCACTGTGGAAAGCTTGATAGGTCAATGGACGATGGCAATGTTGGCATATTGTGGAAAAACTATCTATCATCGAAGGTTCATAGCACATGGCTCCCATGTGATTTGCCAGATACGTTGGCAGCTTTTGAGCAGCTAGTTCCTTTAGCTGCTCAATAAGCTCTTCTCTGTTAAGTGAATGTTTCATATTCCTGTTACTTTTTTCTCTTGATAGGAGAGAGGTTAAACAATAATTTATCTATGTCTTCTGCTGGCATGTCTTTGAAGAACTCTAGAAGTTCCTCTTGTCTGGGCTGTCCCATGGTTAGACGGTAGAGGCGTAATACAGACTTCATGTGTCTGTATCTATCATAGTCCATGCTCAGAGGATAGAGTGGTACAATAGATTCTATATACTCTCTGTCAGTTTCAGCTATGCTTTTTAGCATATCTTGTGGAATCGACCAATATGGAACTAGCTCGCAGAAGCCCTTATCTTTTGCTTCGGTTCTTGCCAAATCAAACATCTCATTCCAGGTATATGTCTCAGGGTGGAACTTGGCTACGTTTCGTCTTACAAACAAACTCTTGTATCGATCTATTCTTCCTTCTCTCTGCTCCATGTCTTGTGGATTGGATGAGATGTTCCAGTGCATGATTTTACGGCAATACCAATGGAAGTCAAGACCTTCTTGTCCTACGCTTGTTGAGGCTAAGACGAATGGACGAAAAGGAGAGTTGAATGCCAAACGAACATCATTTGCCCTGTTGGTGGCTTGATCTGTCATTCTAATGTTGCCATAAGGCATAGCGTAATGAGTGCGGATTCTCCATTTCTTTTTCTTCTCTTTGCCAAATGACTCGGTAGTATCAATCTCTTGATAGTTTCGATCGATGAACGATTCTATCATTCTTTTCTGAATCATTTCTACATTTCGCTCACCATTACTTCTTTCATCTATCATGTAGGCGAACTCATCCAATACGGCTTGCAGATTGCCCATCACGCAATAATCGATGACTTGCTTGAAGTAGGTTTGAACGCTCTTCTTGTTGTAGAGTATGTCTATGACGGCTGCATTGTATCTACGGTTGAAGATATTATTGCAGAATTTTGTTGCTGCTTCTTGGGCTAAGTCTTTGTTGCCCAATAGACGATAAAAGCAAATACCAGGTGAACCTATAGACATATTGACCAAAGTGTCTAAGCCGTCTTCGGATATTAGGATTTTCTCTCCTGCATTCGAATCTAAAAGTCTTATGGCTTCCAAAAGAAACTTTGCTGTTGTTGGCTGCTCAACTAAGGTGAGTCGGCCTGTGTTCTTTATATTCTCCTTTATGTTGGCTCTTATTTCTTTGATGTCTTGTCCAAGGTTGTTTTTTGGATTATAGGCATCTGTCAAGAAATCAGAGCTGCAAGTTACCAGTTCCAAGCTTTCTCTACGTAATCTTCCTGTTCCGGCTTTTTCTCCCTGTTGTTTATCAAGTGCATCCTTTTCGGAATTTTCTTTCGTGTTTGTATATGTGGCAGATGGAAATGCACGGCTGATGCTCTTTTGCTCGACGGCATAGGAAATCATACAAGCTATCATACGTGGTACCATTTCCCATGCAGAAAAGACCAACACCTTGGAAAAGTCATGGTTCTTGGCAAACATGTTGTTGGCTGGTATCTTGTAATAAGGGTGAGACGTTGGAATCCAAAATAGTTGCTCTCCATGCTTTTTACCTTTTTCATCAAATAGAATGTTGCTTAGTTTGGATAATTTTGCATTGCATAATGGAATGTCGTTATATTTATATATATCATTTGTCTTCAACAGAAGTCTTTGTTTCTGCATATTGCTATTCCAGGGATTCTCAACGTATGCTTTTACAAGTTTCTCCTTTAGCTTATATTTATCCATGAAGGACAACAAATAAGGAGAAGATTTGGCGTATTCCATAGGCAAAGTTTTTACGCTGAATCTTCCTTCGCTCATTTTGTTGCATTCATCAATAACCTCTTGCATTTGGCAATAAGACACAATATCCCCTGTACTGATTTTCAAGTGGGTGTCATCTTGGGCAGAATTGCGGTAACGCTCTGTTCTGCTCATGGCTTGATACATTGCTTCCTCTGCTATGTTCTTTCTAGCAATGAGTATGTCTAAGTTATCCGATGAGATGTGGCACAATTCTTTTGAATAGTCATGCCAAACCTGTTGGAATGTAATGTCCTCTCTGCTGTCAAAGAGAAAATCTGTCAACTTGTTGAAGTCTTGATATTGAGTGTCTATCTTGTTTTCATTCAATTCCTCCAAAGTCGTGAATGGTTTGTAAGGTGTGGCAGACACTAACAATATGAAAGGACCATCCTCTTTTCCAAAAAATGTACGTGTTAGCATAGCCTCTTCGCTATTCCCTTCCAAGTCAAGAAGTGAACTGAAGCGTTGGAACTCATCCATGATAACCAAATCGGGATTAAGTTCTTTCATGCTAATTTTGCAGAAGATGATTCTGAACTGAGTGATGGCTCTGTTCTTGGTGTTATAGTCAGCTTTTTCCTCTATGGCTTTGAGTAGTAAATTCTTAGCCTCTTGATAGTTGTCATCCTTTACCACTTCTTTGCAGATGTTTTCTCTGTATCCAGTGCATACCTTTTCTATTTCAGTGACTTCGTTTTCGTATTTTTTGATGGTATTTTCCCAATTGTCATTATTTGCTTCATAAATGTTTAGACGATTCTTCAATGCCTTCGTATGTTCTTTGAAGTCTTTCACATGGCTAAGTATAGCGAACATCAGCGCACGTTCGTTCATGTTGCCCGCTGATGTTTGGAGATTGAAAGATGTACCAGGTGTGAGAGGAATCAATATGCTAGGTTTGTCCTTCTTAGCCTTGATTAGCTCTTTCACCTTTTTAGCCACGATGAAGTGCTGCATGGACAATCTGCTTTCTTCTATGTTCATGACATCCTCTATTCCCAAGTTTTCTGTGTTTTGCTTTACGATATTGGCGTTGGAGCAGATATACACTACTCGATAGGTGTTGTCGTCCCATATACCATATTCATCGCTTAATTCTCCAACTGCTTGAATGACACCTTTGGACACGATAGTCTTACCCAGTCCCACTTCGTCTGAAAGCAGAACTCGGCGTTGCTTCTTGCTTTTGAATATATCAACGATGTGTTTTACCGTTGCCTTTTGAAAATCCTTTAATTCCTTTTCCATCATTATTTCTGTTTTATGGCTTCCTTAAAAGTTTTGTAGATCTCAAGAAATTCTTGGGTGTATTCTTCTTTGCCGATTTTTCTGATGACATCCTCTATCTCTATGAACTTTTTGGGATTGCTGCTAGCAGCTTTCAGCAGTTGCTCATAAATGTTGAGTGAGAGAGGCACGGAATCTTTATCATTGCCGTGCTGAGCAATCAGCTTCATGCTTTGTTCTGCATCAAACAGATATTCGTCTATGTCATCGGTCAGTATAAATGACAAGTAACGGAGAAACTTCTCCTTGCTATTCACAAACGTTTTATATATAGCAATGTCTCTATCTTCGTATGGTATGCCTTCGGTCGGAATCTTGATGACTTTGTCTATATTCTGTCCATTGGCATCTTGTACCGATATAATGTAGAAGTCTGACAGTTGAGCCAATGTCAGGTTTGAAAGTATTGCCTCGTTTTCTAGTTCTACTTTGTAACCTGCTGTTTGCACGGGTGCAATCTGTATTCTGTACCTGTTGTCGTGATGTCCTGCCTTGATAATGACATTATAGTTGCCATCTTTACAGGAATAGCACTTTGCCAAGAAGTTATTCGTGATATAATTTCGTACAAAGGCTTCTAGCTCTGATGTCTCATGCGTTTCTTCTGATTCTGGAGGGAAGTTGACGGTCTCGAAGATTTTACTTTCTTCTCTTGCATCCATTTGTAGAAATTCCTCTTTGAAAGAGTCAAATACTAAATGCTTGCCATACTTGTATTGCAGTCGGATGATGAATTCTGAATTTTTATGGAAGGCTGCATATGTGGCATTAGCAGATCCGACGAACAGAAAATTTCCGTATTCCCCTTTAGGGTTACATACTAGAAATGTCTTTGCATGAAGGTCAGTTGGCATAATGTCGTTATGCGTCATTCCATCTTTCATTACGTAGATTTCATGATTTTCTTTATAGAACAGGTCGTATATGTCTTTAGATACATATCCTGATGTGGTAACGAGAATGTGCCTGTTTTTTGCATTCTTGTCTAACTCTCGTAGAGTTTTTATGTCAATAAATGGAGAGATGGTCATTTGGTCTGTTCCTTGCCATGCTTCTGGATAACTGATGTTCTTGTTCAGGTTTTGCCCAAAGAGTATCGGGATGAATTCATACCCATCCTTCTCGAATAAATCTGTATCTATCTCAAAATGTTTGACTTTTCTTATGGATTCAATGACCATTTTCATCTTTTTCTTCTTGTCTTTGATGATGTGCTGGTTGTTGGTAGTGCCATTTCCCATCAAGGGAATTAATGAAGTCAGAAAGTCAATGAGAGGCTTATGCTTCTTGTTGTTGATGGTTTGTTTCCCGATTTTACCTGTGAGGCTAACAACCATATCAAGGTTATTGTCTAGAGTAAGGTTTCTGCTCATGACGATGACTTTGATTTGCTGGTCGTTTTTTTCTTCTCTGTTGGTCTCTTTGATAATCCATACTTTCGGATGGAAGTTGGATAGAAATTGAGACTTTTGAGGGCTTTGTACTTCATAGATACAGTTATCCATGAGGGATAGATAGGGTTGGCAGTTTGATGGTATGTGCGTTCCACCTTTGTTGCAGAACAACACAAATTTGTTTGCACTTCTTCTAATTCCTTCTAATAGGCAAATGGGGGATTGAACGGCAGCTTCGTTGTTGCTGCTTAGCAAACCTAATGCCATAGGGATGATAAGCAATGCTTGTGGATTAACGCTATAGGTTGTACCAATAGCGAAGTCCACGTCATAGCCTGGTGAGACCAGCATCTCGCCATAAGTATAATTGCAGAGTTGTTCTTTAGCCATTTGACAGTCCTTTCTTTATTTCTGTGATGATGTTATATACGGTTCCCCAACGATAATCGAAGAAATAGGCTTCTATTCTGTCGATTCCCTTATATTTGTTAGGATTCGCCAACTTACTTCTTGATGAACCTTTTGTTTGTTTTTCCCGATTAACAATGATTTCTTGCAATCGGATGAAGTTTTCATCTGTAGGGTTGTTAATTAATGAGCATGCTTCTTTGCAAAATTTGATGGATCCATTGTCTTGTAGGGTATAGCCAACGAAATCTAATGCTTGGAAGAGGTTTTCTTCGCTAATGTCTGATTTCCATTCTTCTTTCAACTGTTCGTAACGTTCAAATTCCTTTTCTGCTTCTTCTGTTCTATCTGTTCTTGTGTAAAACACATAGTTATAGACTAACCGAAGAAGATACTGAAACTTAGAAAATCTTGCGGATAGCGTATAAATCATGAAATGCTCATCGGTTATGTATTTCTTCCATTGGTCTCCAAGGTCGAAATATGACTTCTGGGCAAGTCCAATAGGGTAGTTGTCACGAAGAATAGTAGCCAAAAATGAATCTTTGGCTATTGATGAGGCTATTATCTTGTCTTTGATAAACTTAGCTTCGTCAGATGTCAAGTCTATATTGATGGGAGTGTAGCCATCAAATGTATATGACAATCCACCGCCATCAAATAGTTGATAATTGCCCGATAACTGATTAGCGTCTCCCATTTCTTTTTCTTCATCTTGGGAAATGTATTTCTTGGGTTGTTTGTGGATAATCTTGCTTCTTTCGTAAATAAGACTATAGATGTTGCTGTTTGTCAATATCATCCCATAAGAGACAAGTGCGCCATAATAGATGTAAACTGGGTCGTACTTTACGTATTTATTATTCTCGGTTTCTGCTGTATCGATTACGCTACTTCCTGTTATTCCCCAGTTGTTGGCTGGTTCTGTACCTCGTAAAAGTTGGCGTGTTAGCATAATTTCCAGATTCAACACCTTGGCTCTGACTTCATTTGCGCTTTTGTATGTGCCTTTCTCTGCTTCCAAAAACAAGGAAGGGAGTATGGCATAGTATTTCGCTCTATTATGTAATGTGGAGATTCCTGGAAACAGCTTGTTTGAAAATGCATCGCGAATGCGTCCCAGACCAAGCTCGTCAATTGCTTGATGCTCTTGGATGGCTTGCATTACTTGGTGCATTTTAAGTTGTTCCTCTGTGCTGAAGTTTATGAATCCTAATTTCATTCTTATTTCTTTTGTTTATGGTGAAAGGAGAATGGAGAAAGCTGCCTTTGTTACTTTAGAAAATAGATAGGAGCATGCTGGGTGCCTTCCTTCTCCATGATGCCTTTCTCGCAGAAATGGTTGAGCCACTTCTGTGCCATGTAAGGAGTCAAGCCGAAGTGGATGCGCATGATGCGAGTGGTGATGTAACGATTCTTTTGAAGATACTCCTTGATATTCTCTAACATCTTTTCCTCGGAGTATTTTGTAGATTGGTTGGAATAGCGGGAGCGGACGAAATGGACGTTGCGCTGTACTTCCTCCATTAGCTTACCTTCTGGTCGGAAGTTGATGCCGGTGATGCGTACTTCCTTGCCCGTAATCTTCTTATCTGGATTTTCCTCTGGCATCTCTTGGCTATCCGACATGGAGAAGTAGCCTATCTCTGGGATGTAAAAGCGGCGTCCCAGTGAGAATTCTTCCACCATAAGGTCGTGAAGCTTTGCCAACACCGCAGCCACATCTCCCTTGGTGAGTGAGCAGCGGCTCTGGATTTTCTCTTGCAATTGCTTCTCGGTCATAGGTTCATGCTGCACGATACGAACGTATTGGCGCTTTTCTCCTGTGCCCTGGGCATTGTTGAGCATGTAAATGTCGTATTTCAGTTCCATATTTCTTGTTGTTTGATGGTTCGTTGTTTTCTATATTCTTTGTCTTCTATGAAAGATGATGCAAATATATATAATAATGTGATAACTTGTATCTTTTGGTGTAAAATATTAGGGTTATTTAAACATTGGTATATGTCGTGTGATTATATGGCATTTGTCATCCGACCGTATGATAAGTGTCGTATAATCACATGACAAATGTCACGCAATCGTTATAATTGCTTCCTTGCATCGTTATAATTGTTTCCTTGCATCGTATAAGTCACAACAGAAACTTTTATTGTTTGAATATCAACGAATTAAGGACAATAAAGAATGTAACTGCTAACGATTTAGAAACGAGCTATATTCTTTTTCTTTCACAACTTTGCAATATACAAAGAACGCTTTGATTTTATATGCAAAGGTAAGTCTAATTTTTGAAAAACCGATAAATTCTTTGTCCTTTTTGCTGTTTTTAAGAAATTCTCGGCCTTTTTAAAATGAAGCATTTTCATTTATTTGCTAAAATATCATAAGATTTAGATGTAAACTCACGCTTTATGGAATATAATGTGTATCTTTGCAGAAAAAAGACGGTGGCTCGGCAATTGAAACAAGCTTCATTGCGCTCGCTTTGCACTTTCTTTGCATATCGAAATACTTTAAATATGGCAAATCGTGATTTGAACAGGCTGAAAGTTGTGCTGGCAGAGAAAAAACGGACTAACCGTTGGCTGGCAGAACAACTTGGAAAAGACCAAACCACCATATCTAAATGGTGTACTAATTCAAGTCAACCAGACTTAGCAAGTCTGATGATGACTGCAAAAGTGTTAAATGTAGAATTGACCGACTTGGTTCGGTTCGAGGAATTTAAAAATGAAAATGATGGAACAGAATAAGAAAGAATTGCTTATGGAGCAAGTTGATAAAATAGATGAGGTTATTTCAACCCTTTCGGAAAACTTTGCACAGGAAGATATTGCAGATGAAATAAACTTTCTGTCAGTAGTAACTGGAAACTTAAAAAATTGGGCTGAAAAATAATATGGCAAAGAAGAAAGTATATAAAATAAATTCCTTCTTTTCTGGAATAGGAGGATTTGATGTGGCATTTGCAAATAAGAATTTTTCGACTAAGATGCTTTGCGAAATAAATCCTTTTTGCAATCAAATTCTTCATAAGCACTGGCCTCACACATTAAAGAAATCGGATATCAACGAATTAGATCCAATAGAAATTCCTGATGCTGATGTTTGGTGTGGTGGGTTTCCTTGCCAAGACATTTCTGTTGCTCGCGGTGCGTCTGAAAGACTTGGTCTGTCAGGGCACAGATCTGGTCTGTTTTATCGCTTTGCTGAATTAATTGGCAAAAAAGCTCCTCAAGTTGTACTCATAGAAAACGTTGGTGGCTTATTCAATTCGAACAAAGGTAGAGATTTTGGAATAATATTACAAACACTCTCCTCGCTTGGTTATGGTATTGCATGGCGTATGTTAAATAGCCGTTATTTTGGAGTTCCCCAATCACGGACACGCGTCTATCTATGTTGTTGGAAAAACGATACAGTAAAGGCCTTACAGGTAATGTTTGATGTTGATGGAGCAATAAAACCTCAGAGTCCAAGAAAAGACTTCCTTCAAGAAGCAAACCCCATGGGAGAGTTTCCGAAAGTTCCAACGGTCGCTTATTGCTTGGCTGCTTCATCGGGAAGGCATACGGGAACTGATTGGAGCCGTACTTATGTTGTTTGTGAAAATGGAGTACGAAGACTGTCTCCATTGGAATCCGAGCGTTTGCAAGGTTTTCCAGACAATTGGACCCTTCCTGAATCCAAAGGGACAAGTGAGAATATTGACACTTTCAGATACACCGCAATTGGAAATGCAGTTTCTGTTCCTGTAGTAGAATGGCTTGCAGACAGAATACATTTTAGACTGGAAGAGTCTGCAAATACAACATCATTTGAAAAAGTCATAAATTGTTATAAGGATTTTAGGAAAGTACATATTAGTGACACTGTATTGTCTGAAATTGATTTTGAAGATAATACCTTGGAGTACAAATGGGCGCATGGAGGTGTCGTACACAATGGACTTTGCTATGAATGCAATGCATATCCAACTCCTAACAAAATTGTGGAATCATCACTTTTTCCTCTAATAGAGAAAGAGCAGAATAATAGCATTTATTATCTTACCCCAAATGCTGCAGAAGGAATATTAAGACGTGTTGACCATCAAAAAAGGACTCTATTTGCTCCACTTAGAGAAGGGTTGGAAAAATTAAAATCACAAAATGTAAAATAATATGGCTACATATAAATTTATATCAGTTCGTTTAGGCAAAGACAGCATTGCAGAAATAGACAAGTTGTGTGCAGCTCCTTCTGGAGTCTTGCAAGAACGCTTTAATATTACCGTAAGATGTACTCAGATTCCTGAGGGCTTTGATACTGGTGATTACGCTTTTATTTGGCTGGGGTCAAATAACAATAAAGGTATGCCAACGAAATGGAAACAAGGATTTAAGGCTGTTGGAGTCGTAAAAGATGTACAGCGTGGTAAGAAATATAATGATACATCTGAAACAAACATAGAAATAGTCTATACATTTTTAGACTCGGTAAATAGATTAGATATATTACGAAATGCTTCTTCTGCATATTATTGGTGTTCATCAATGCCATTGATAGGTATTGATGATCATGCCAATCAAACAATAAGAAATATGTCTGGAGAAACATTTTGTGACATACGGGCTTTCTTTTGTGCTATGGACATGGTTACGTCTACATTTAAAAAAGACATAGTATCAGTTAATCCTGATTTCATGTCTTTCTTTATGATAAGAATTCCAAGCCCCAAGAAATATCCTACAATAAAATCTATAAAGGAAATTGATTTTAAAAGAACTAATACATTGCAAGAGTTTTCAATTTTTCGCCCCTACATCACCGCCATCAAATCGAAACCATTCCTTCTGCTTGCAGGTATTTCTGGTACAGGCAAGAGTCGTATCGTGAGAGAATTGGCAAGAGCTTGCTGGGATGAAGGTACAGAAGAGTACAATGCACAGAAACCGAAGAACTTCCAAATGGTGCAGGTGAAACCAAACTGGCACGACTCAAGCGACTTGATAGGTTACGTAAGCCGAGTGAGTGGCAAGGCGGAGTATGTAGCAGGTGATTTTCTCCGCTTTGTTGCTAAGGCATGGGAAGATGAGGACACACCCTATTTCCTTTGCTTGGATGAAATGAACCTTGCCCCTGTTGAGCAGTATTTCGCAGAATACCTCAGTGTGGTGGAGTCGCGCAAGAGCCACGAAGACGGCACAGTGACGACCGACCCTATACTTGAAAAGGTTGACGAGGAATGGTATTTCAACCTGACAGCTTCGCTAACGACAGACGAGAATGTGAGGAAGCAGTTCAATGAAAGCGGAATCAGTATTCCACAGAACCTTATCGTTGTCGGCACAGTCAACATGGACGAAACGACATTCTCATTCTCTCGCAAGGTGCTCGACCGTGCCATGACCATCGAAATGAACGAGGTGGACCTGCACGGGGGACTGACAGAGCGTAATGAGCAAATAGGCAAGTTGGGCAAGGCAGAACTGATAGGCAATGCCGTGGAAGGAGTAGATGTATATGCCGACAACAAGGAGGTCTGCGAGAAGGTGCTGACTTATCTTGATGCAGTAAATGCTGTGTTGAACGGAACCCCGTTCAAGGTTGCCTACCGAACACGCAACGAGTTTCTGCTGTATGTGGTAAACAATCTTCCTTACAACAAGGATGAGAATGATACAGAATTGGAACAAGGATATGTCATAGCGCGTGCCTTGGACGAGATAACGAGCATGAAAGTATTGTCACGCATTGAGGGTGATGACACTAAGGTAAGCGATGCGTTTATCGACCGACTGAGCAAGACCATTGATGATGGACTAAAGGCGGTATCGGGCGAAGAATATGCCATAACCTCAATATCCTTGGCGAAGCTGAAGGAGATGAAGGCTAAACTTGCATCGGGATATACTAGTTTCTGGAGTTAAAAAGACATAGGATGATATGGAACTATTGACGATTGAGCACATAGATTTCACAATGATTGTTGAATGTACTAAGTTCGACAGGATTTGGAGCAAGGCCAAGAGTAATGTGGGAGAAGACAAGCTGCTCTCCACTTACTCGTGGTCGGAAGGTGTCGTGTCCGTAAAGCGCACTGCCGAGAATGACACAGACATAAGCATAGAACAAGGCGTGCCAGCTCCTGCCGTATTCTTCGACAATGCTGACTATCCCATTTGGATAGAATTTGGAAGCCATGTAAAGAATGCCCAATTCGGTTCCATACTGCAAAACGACAACGACCGTTTCTCTTTTCGCCGACATATCTTAGCTGGTTTCATCAACTACAAGAATGAGATAGGACGGAGTGAGATACAGCTCATCTACAACACCGACAAGGAGACTAAGACATTCCGTTTCGGCTTCGAGGTGCTCAGCACCAAGCTCGACTATCATGATCATTGGCGCGCCATCGTTGAGGACATTGAGCGTGAATACCGCATGCTGTCGCTCGACTATATGCGTCGCACGTTTCATGGCTTTGCTCCTGACACCAAGGGCGAACACCCCGACATAATATGGTGGAGTGTGTTTGAGGGCGAACAGCAGAAGTTCATAAGGGCTTGCAAGAACATCATAGACCGCCCTCGCCACCGCCTGCATGGTGAGGAAACGTATGTTAGGGCAGACAAACTGAAGCAGACACCCCACGACATAGAGAACCGCCTTGTCGAACATCGCAGGGAGGCAGCCCACCTCTATCGTATAGAACAGCAGATACAGTCGAACGACACGCAAGAAAACCGCTTCCTAAAATTCGCCTTGCAACAGATAAGCAAGCGGTATGAAGAACTGCGCCAACGTATAGAAAACATAAAAACGGCATCAGACACGATGAAGGCTGCTATGCTCGGTACCTCCAACACTCTGAGACGACTGCAACGGCATCCGTTCTTTCGCACCGTAGGAAGATTCAAGGGAATGAGTCAAGAGAGCATGGTGCTGCAAAAGGCTACAGGCTATAGCCAAGTGTACCGCACATGGAATATGCTTCGCCGTGCATATTCGCTCAATGACGGACTGTATCGCTTGCAGACAAAAGACATAGCAACACTCTACGAGATATGGTGCTTCATCGAGGTGAGCCATATCGTCAAGGAGCAGCTGCGCTTGGATGATGAGGATGTGGAGCACCGCAACCGCATGGAGATGAACGGTGTGTTCTCATGGGAACTCGGCAAGGGTGAGCACTCACGCATCCTGTTTCGCAAGGATGGTGTGGAACTGGCTGAGCTTGTATATAATCCTAAGAACACAGAGGCGGAGAACGACAGCGTAGGACTGAAAGATGTGGTCGTGCCCACTGTACCACAAAAGCCAGACATAGTGCTGCAGCTCACCAAGAACGACTTGCTGCAAGGCATGAAGATGACTTATCTCTTTGATGCCAAATACCGCATTGACGGCAGGGAGCAAGGCGTGGATGTGCCGCCAGAGGATGCTATCAACCAGATGCACCGCTACCGTGATGCCATCTACTATCGTGACTATGATGCCAATGCCTTGAAGAAGGAGGTAATAGGCGGATATATTCTCTTTCCTGGTGACGGAGAGCCAAATGATGTGGCTGTGTCGAAGTTCTACAAGACGATAAAGGAGGTGAATATAGGAGCGTTTCCACTTCGTCCGAAAGACACGGAAAACAGGAAGTTATTGGAACAGTTCATAGAAGAACTGATTCATACCAAGTCATACGAGACGATAGCCAATGTCATTCCTCAGAAAGGCGCATACGTGGAAGTTGGCAACCGTGTGCTTATTGGATTGGTAAAAGAAGCCAATACGCAATATCAGAAGTTCATGGACGGAACTGCCACTTTGTACTATACAGGCAAACAGTTTCCTACAACTATCGCCCTGCAAGACCTCCACTTCTTTATGCCTTACATCAAAGGACATGGAATGCGTGATGTGTACGAGATAGTCAAAGTACGAACTGTTTCGAGCAAAGAGGCTAAGCAAACGGATAGCGATAATGCAGAAAGCAAGGCTCTGCGCTTGGCTTTCGAACTGAGATATGTGCGTAAGCAATATGCAGATTTTCATTCTGTTGATGCAAGTAAATGGATAAGTTACACGTTTATTGATACGACTTTTGATAGGTTGGATGAATGTGTGGTGATTGATAAATAGTAAAAACAAGAAAACATATGGACACATCTAAACTCACACCAAATGAAATAGCAGAATCTTGGAAGGGATTGTTTTGCTTTAAAAAAGAAAATGGTACAATCATGGGGCTACGCTCACCTCAGATTGGAGCTTTACATTCCATGTTAGCTCATGTTGAAGACGGAGAAGAACGTGCTATAGTTGTAATGCCTACAGGAACAGGTAAAACAGAAACTATGCTTGCCTTTCTCATTGCAAATATGTGCAAAAAAGTTTTTGTTGTTGTTCCATCTGATGCACTTCGAAGCCAAATTGCCAAAAAATTCAAGGATTTGGGACTATTGCCAAAATTGGGAATTGTACCACAAGATATAAATAAGCCTATCGTTTCAATGATAAAAAAATCATTGGATGATTCTGCCTGGAAAAATACAATTGATAAGTCAAACGTCATTATAACGACTATGGCAACTGCGGAGAGAATTTCTCCCAATATCCGGTCATACCTTAGAGAGCAAATTTCGTATTTGTTTGTTGATGAAGCACATCATTCAAAAGCTCAAACATGGGAGGCTTTCATAAATATCTTCCCACCTAAAAATGTTATAATGTTCACGGCTACACCATTTAGAAATGATGGACAAAAATTAGCTGGTAAGGTTGTCTTTAATTTTTCATTAAAGAAAGCACAGGAGCAAGGATACTATCAAAAGATAAAGAATTGCCAAATAGCCAAATATTCAATAGAGGAGGCAGACAAGGCAATTGCAGGAAAAGCAGTGGCTATTTTGAAATCTGATTTGGAGAATGGATATGACCATATTATTATGGCTCGATGTAAAAGTAAAAAGCGAGCAGAAGAAGTATATAAAGTCTATCAAGAATACAAAGAATACTCTCCTGTTGTCGTATATAGCGATATGCCAAACAGCTCCATCATATTAAATGAGATAAAGGAAAAGAAACATAGAATTATTGTCTGTGTCAATATGTTAGGCGAAGGTTATGATCTGCCTCAGTTGAAAATTGCTGCAATACATGATGAGAAACAAAGTTTGGCAGTTACATTACAATTTATAGGTCGATTTACGAGAACAAATGATATTCGGTTAGGAGCAGCTAGTTTTATAACAAATATAGCATACCCTCCAATACAAGAGGAAATTAATGCACTGTATCAGATGGATGCAGATTGGAATCTGTTATTGCCTCGAATTAACGAAGAAGCAGCAACAGAGCAACAGTCTTTGTCCTCATTCTTAAGTGGATTTAATGGTGATTTGAAAGATGAAATATCAATGGAGGATATACGTCCAGCATTGAGCGCCGAAATATATACCACAGATTCCACGACAACGACTTTTAGTAATTGGAAAAAGGCATTGAATAAATCAAACCAATATGATTATATTCTTCATTCTCAGTCAAATGACACTATAGTTATTGTTTTAGGGAAAAAATCAAAAGTCTTATGGGGAGATACACAAACAGTCAAAAATATTAACTGGGATATTATAATAGTATATTTTGATAGCCAGTACAAAAGAGTTTATTTAAATTCTTCTATTAAAATTAAAGGAGAAAGTTTTTTGAAACATCTGTTCTCTAATCCCATAAAATGCGAAAATGACAAGATGTTCCGTGTGTTTGCTAATGTCTTAAGACTTCGTTTGTTCAATGTTGGCGCAAGACTGCCAAGAGGAAAGGACATTTCATTTCAGTCCTACTATGGAGGCAGTGTGCAAGATGGTTTAGATCAGTTGACACAGGGAAGGTTACAAAAAAACAATTTGTTTGGCGTTGGTTACAAGAACGGAAATCTTACTAGTATAGGTTGCTCTTGTAAGGGGAAGGTTTGGTCAAGAGAAAGAGCGGATTTGCAACACTTCCAAGAGTGGTGTAAGGAAATTGGCAAGATTATTTCTGACGAAAGTATAGATACGAATATTGTATTACAGAATACACTTCGTTTTGAGCAAATGTCAGCATTTAAACAAAATAGTCATCCAATTAGTATGGATTGGAATCCTGAAGTGTATGAACATTATACTCTATTGGTTCAATTCGCAGATAAGCTTCTATCCTTTGACGAAATTGAATTAACAATAGATGAAGACACAAGTGTCGGAAGAGACATAGTCTTTAGCTTTAGGCACGAAGACCATTATAGCAAGTATAGAATGACTATTGAAAACAGCAATGCTAAATATACTAAAGTCGATGGTGAAGCGATTGCTTTTATTAATGGTAATATGAATATTTCATTGGAAGACTTTTTGAAAGATAGTCCCATGACGATATTCTATGCAGATGACAGTATTTCGTATGGAATAAATTACTGCAAACCAAAGAATAAAGCAGATGAAATCCCAGAAGAGTTAATATCTACATTAGACTGGGAGAATGTTGATTTATCAAAGGAATCACAACATTCCGCACCTTATGAGACAGATTCTATACAATATTATATGGTACAGAAGATTATAGCAGATTATGATTATCTCATTGACGATGATGGAAGTGGCGAAATTGCAGATTTGGTTGGAATAAATAATAGTAGTAACATCATCGATATCACTCTATTTCATCTTAAGTTCGCAAGAGAAGGTAGAGTGTCGAAGAGTATAGAAAATCTATATCAAGTGTGTGGACAAGCACAAAAATCTGTTCGATGGAAATATGTAGGTGGATACAAACTTTTCAATCAGATACTACGCAGAAATGAAAAGAAATTGGATAGAGGAAAGAGTAGTAGCTTGCTAAAAGGTTCCCTTGAGGATGTTCTAAAACTGAGAGAAGAAGCATCAAATAGAAAAGAATTGCGCTTCCATGTAGTTATAGTCCAACCTGGCATGAGTAAATCTACATGTACTCCTGCAATGAAAATATTATTAGGGGGCACGGTTAATGTGCTCCACGAAATGGCAAATATAGATTGCCGCGTTATTTGTAGTAAATAAATGGAATATGTCAAACATAAACAAGTTAATAGGCGAAGCAACAGCTTACGATAAGAAACAGCAACTCGAAGTCAAGCGACCTAAGAGTTGGCTAAAAAGTGTTTCTGCCTTTGCCAATGGCGAAGGCGGAACATTGGTGTTTGGCATTAGTGACGATGACCATGTGGTAGGACTTGCTGATGCTGAAGGTGACGCAGAGAGAATAAGTGAGGAGATAAAAACCAAACTTGACCCTATACCTGCTGTCAACCTTGAATTTAAGGAAGTAGATGGCAAGAAGCTTGTGCTACTTCATGTCTATAAAGGACAAGAGACACCATATTATTATATAGGTGACAAGCAACGATTGGCATTTGTAAGGGTTGGCAATGAATCTGTGGTAGCCGACAGGCTTCAATTGAAAAGCCTTGTTATGAGAGGTGCAGGTCGTTCGTTTGATGCTATCCCATCACCATACAAGTTTGAGGATATGTCTTTCTCCAAGCTCAAATCTGTTCATTTTAAGCGATTGAACCAATCGTTTGATGATAGTGATTTCGTTTCATGGGGAATAGTTGACAATGACGGGAAACTAACCAATGCCGGTGCATTATTGGCAGATGATTCCCCTATACGCCATTCTCGTATCTTCTGCACACGTTGGAATGGACTTGACATGACGAGTGGTTTGGGGGAGGCTTTGGATGATGCCGAATTGGAAGGTAGTGTCATCAGTCAATTGCAAGATGCTGTTGCTTTTGTGAGAAACAACTCTCACAGAAGATGGTGGAAAGAAGCAGAATATCGAGAAGAACTGCCAGATTATCCAGAGCGTGCCGTAACCGAAGTGATATGCAATGCAATCATTCATCGTGATTACATGGAACTTGGCAGTGAGATACATATAGATATGTATGACGACCGCATGGAAGTGTATTCCCCTGGTGGCATGTTTGATGGACGATTGATACAACAACTTAATCCTCTGACTGTGCCATCAAAACGTCGCAACCCTTTACTTGCAGACTTTTTCCATCGCTTGAAACTCATGGAGCGTAGAGGCAGTGGAATGAAAAAGATTATTGGTGAATACAAGCGTTTTGAGAACTTGGAAAATTATCACGCACCAGAGTTCAGTTCCAATGCGACGGAATTTCATGTTACTCTATGGAACCTCAATTATGGGGTGGATGTCGTAAAAGACAACCCTCATGTCATAAAAGAGGCAAATGATGTCGTAAAAGATGTCGTAAAAGAGACGGATGATGTCGTAAAAGGAAAAGCAAATGTCACAAAAGAATTTGCAAAAGCTCAACGACAAATCTATAAGTTGATTTCTCAGACACCTCAAATCAGTGCTGCCCAAATGTCGGAAAATATGGGGATTTCTTTAAGACAAGTACAGCGATACCTCAAACAACTTTCCGACCAAAACTTAATTGTAAGAGAAGGAGGTCGCAAAAATGGCGTTTGGAAAATCTTGGACGATGAATACGAAGGCTTCTTTAAAAGAATATAAACGATAAAGGCAGGTGGCTAAATCCATAAAAATGGGTTAGCCATCTGTTGGTTTTATGTGGTTTGATTCGCCAATTCTATGGAAAAGCATCTCTTCACATCGGCAGATTAGGTTGAGGTAGCCCGACTTTGGAGGGCTACACCCCGATTAGGGCAAGGTCTTTCGGGAGTACCCCGAAAGGTTTGGAGTAACTCAAAACATACCTTGCTGTGTCTTTTGGACACAAACGAACTATAAAATAAAACTTAGTTTCTTGCGTAACACCAAGCCTTGTTCATTATCGGAATAATGCGAATAAGTAACTATTGCTATGAAACTTTGCTGACGTATAGATTTACTGATTCATTGTCGTACTGTTGTCTTGATTTGATGCCGTATAGCAATAGATAAATACCTCTATAATGGAGCAAAAACTTGGTGCAAGGAATATATACATCTTCATTTCTTTAGACTTGTATATTTGGAGGTATGCAAGACTTATGCCATACAGTCAAGTATCACTATAGTCAGTCATGTAAAGCACTTTACATGTAATACGTATGATATATAAAGCGTATGACATATATAGAGACATTACCATCAGAATGTCGCTTCTGTCCTTGAATTCGGCAATCCGTTCCATCCACCAGACAACGACTGCCACAGAAACTGAAAACGCTTGTTTTTAGATTGCCGTGCCTTATCTTTGCACTCACAAACGTGGA
>OBCI01000119.1_pt1 | contig 19349 bp, 14 predicted proteins | sample 1495881 | NCBI WGS metagenome assembly OBCI01 (sample SAMN03418262, study PRJEB22391) | human gut metagenome | biome: human-gut; feature: organic feature; material: feces | host: Homo sapiens | place: Tanzania | collected 2013-01 | reverse complement strand
AATCAATGGCTCCAGTATATTTTTGTTTGCCTAATTACTCAGCCTCGTCCTTGCGGGCAGCCTTCTTCTTAGGCTGGTCCTTCTGCTCAGCAGCAGCCTTGTCGTCAGCCTTCTCAGCCTTACGCTCCTCGAGAGCCTCAGCGATAGCACCGCAAACTGCAGTAAGGATAGCATCTACAGAATCCTTAGCATCGTCGTTAGCTGGGATAACGTAATCAACATTCTTAGGATCAGAGTTGGTATCTACGATACCGAACACTGGAATACCAAGACGGTTAGCCTCCTTAACAGCGATATGCTCCTTCATTACGTCAACAACGAAGAGGGCTACTGGGAGACGAGCCATGTCTGCGATAGAACCGAGGTTCTTCTCCAACTTAGCACGCTGGCGGCTTACCTGAAGCAACTCGCGCTTAGAGAGGTTAGAGAATGTACCATCGTTCAACAGACGATCGATGTTTGTCATTTTCTTAACTGCCTTACGGATTGTAGGGAAGTTGGTGAGCATACCACCAGCCCAACGCTCGTTTACGTATGGCATATTGATAGAAGCTGCCTTCTCAGCAACTACGTCCTTAGCTTGTTTTTTAGTAGCGACAAACAGAATCTTTCTACCTGTCTTGGCAATTGTCTTGAGAGCCTCAGCAGCCTCATCGATCTTAGCGACAGTCTTGTTGAGGTCGATAATATGAATACCGTTACGCTCCATGAAGATGTAAGGAGCCATTGCTGGATTCCACTTGCGACGGAGGTGTCCGAAGTGGCAACCTGCCTGAAGTAACTGGTCAAAATTTGTTCTTGACATTGTTTTTTCTTTTTTAATTGTGTTTACTTTCTTTTTGAATCTAATGTTAGATCAGTCGATGAGTAGTCCCCGATTAATGGAATCTCACCGATTTAGATACTAAACTTTTTAGCTCAGCTATATATAATCTGTATATATAATAAAATATGTATAAGATTAACGCTTGCTGAACTGGAAGCGACGACGAGCCTTTGGCTGACCTGGCTTCTTACGCTCTACAGCACGTGAGTCACGTGTCATGAAGCCTGCGTCCTTCAAAGCCTTCTTATCGTTAGCGTCGATCTTAACGAGTGCGCGAGCGATAGCGAGGCGGAGAGCCTGGCTCTGACCGGTGAAACCACCACCGTCGAGGTTTGCCTTAATATCATACTTACCCTCAGCTTCGAGCAACTGCAATGGCTGCTTTACTACATAGCGAAGGATTGCTGATGGGAAATATGTCTCAATATCTTTCTTGTTGATTGTGATCTTACCGGTACCCTCTGTGAGGTAAACACGAGCTACAGCGCTCTTGCGGCGACCAATTGCATTAATTACTTCCATTCTACCTTAATTATTTATACTGGTTAATATCAATAGCCTTTGGCTGCTGTGCCTCGTGCTTGTGCTCTGTGCCATCGTAAATGAAGAGGTTGTCCATCAAAGAACGACCGAGAGGGCCCTTTGGCAACATACCCTTGATAGCGTGACGGAGGATCTTGTCCATTCCATCAGGACGCTTGCGCAACTCTGCTGGAGTGTTGAAGCGCTGACCACCTGGATAACCAGTGTAACGAGTGTAAACCTTATCTGTTTCCTTCTTACCAGTGAAAACTACCTTAGCGGCATTGATAATGATTACGTTGTCACCACAATCTACGTGTGGAGTGAAAGTTGGCTTGTACTTTCCGCGGAGCAATTTAGCAACCTTAGAGCAGAGGCGACCTACAACCTGGTCGGTAGCGTCGATTACGACCCACTCCTTCTTAGCTGTTTCCTTGTTTACGGAAATAGTCTTGTAACTTAATGTGTCCATTTTAAAATTTAAATTTACTACTAAAAAACGTTTTAATCTTTTTTACTCACTATTTAGATAGGTGATTCACTAACCACATACCCCGGCCACAGGACATGCTATTAACACACCATATCTTGGGGACTCTAAGTGTATCCCCGAAATAATCGGACTGCAAAATTACACATATTTTTTTGATTATGTGTAGGTTACGAGTTTTAACCCCAAACTTTTATGAATATTTAACTTAGTTCGCGGCTTTCCGCTCAGGATAAGCAAAAAAAAGCTCCCTCAGCGCAAAGACTGAGGGAGCCGAAATGAAGTCTATTTTAAGCCCTACTTCATGGGCTCGAGAGAAGATATATAACTTACTTTAAAATCACCTTCTTGCCATTGATGATGACAAGACCCTTGGCAGACTTGCTTATGCGCTTGCCGTCGATAGAGTAAACCTTGCCAGCCTTCACAGCCTCACTGACAGAGATGTTGCTGATGCCAGTTGCAACCTTCTCAGCCTCTTTAGCCTCATCTACAATCTTCTGAGCCTCACGCAGGATAGCGTCAATTCTAGCCAACATTGCATCGAACTGCTCCTGAGTCAAATCTTCCTGATAAAGCTTCATGAACATCTGGCTCATCTCTACATCGAGGTCCTCCAGCTTGGTAAAGTACTTATCCTTTACTGTTGGACACTCTGAGTCAAGGGTAGAGATGTATTCAGCCATCTTCTGAGAAGCTGGAGTATACTTTGCGTTGAACTGCGCCATCCACTCATCCTTCTGTGCCTGAGCATACAAGCCAGAAACATTCTCCTTGAAATAACCAAACTCCTGTGCAAAGCCATCAATCTTGTCCTCTGTATAAGGAGCCGTAGGATCAGCTGGAGCCTGAGCAAATTCAGCAGCAAGGTTCTTCCAATACTCTGCTGTTTCTTTTACCGCAGAAAGGTCATACTCTGGGAAATCCTTCTTTACCTTTTCTATTTCTTCATTCAATGAAGCGAGTGTTGCTGTGATGTCATCCACCAAAGTGCTGGCTTTCTTTGATGCAGCCAAGAGGACATCTGCCTTTTTGCTGATGGCATCAAACTGGTCACACATCTCCTTTGCCTTTTCTGCAGACTCGACAGGAGTACCCATCATAACAGGCATATAAACCTGCATCATATCAGCATCCAGCTCATCGAAAGCTGGTGCATAATAATTCTGCACGTTCTCAGGAATCTGTCCCAAACACTCAGACTTATGCATAGCAGCATTCTGATAGTGGGTATTCACCTGGAAAGAATAAACCTCCTGCGCTGCATTCTTCACTGCATTCTTGATACCATCAGCTATCTCGTTTACAGAAGCCTGATAGCTTTCAACCTCAGCAGCAGTAAGCGTCTTTGCTTCAAACTTTGCCTTAGCCTCATCTGCTATCTTATCAAGACTTTCCTTGTTGAAATTCAACGAGTATTTGGTATCCTCTGCATCAGGATACTTGTCGTTGATTTCCTTCAGCATAGCATCGATGTTCTGCTGCACTTCTGCGATAGACTTCACAAGTGCATCATACTGCTCCTGAGTTGCAAGAGTCTGACCCTCTTCTGCTGCAGCCGCAAAAGGCTGGGCAGCTGATACTGAAACCACTGGCGCTGCGCTCAACATGAGCATAGCCGCAAAAAGTAATTGTTTCTTCATAATCACTTACATTAAAAGTTAATACTAATATTTATTATCTCACGATTTTATATACGCTGTTTCCCTGCTTCACGATATAAATGCCATGACGCAGTTCCTTGTCTGATACCCTGCGGCCATTGAGATCGTAGAATCTCTTCTGTCCATTACGTGACGGGGTGGCTGTGACGGAACTGATACCCGTAGAACTTGCCGGTGTCACGATGAGTTCCTTGGAACTGTAAGAAAGTTCACCCTTCTTGCTGGCATTTACTACCAGCGCATAGGTAGCATCTGATTCCAGACCTGAGAATGCGAACTCGGTTTTGCCATTGGTAGAAACCTTCTGGTAGGCTGCCACCGGTTCGTGAATCAATGCATTGCATCCCAAAAGCACATCATCGATATAGAAAGCACCGGAAGTACGCTGGATGACATTCAGTCTTACTGAATCAGCCAACTCCGGCAAATCATAGCTATAGGTATCTCCCGAAGCCATATCAGCACCGCCCTGCAAAGTAGCTATCTGCTTCCATTCTCCATTCTGATAAGCCTCTACTGCCAAGGTTGCCTTGGTTGAAGAAGATGACTTGGCGAAGAACTTGACAGAAGATATACGGTTGCCGGCAGATGCCATCTTCAGATAGGTATCTATCTTGTTCAGACGGAGGCAAGGTGATTCCTCGCCATAATTGTTCATGCTCAGGTTACCATTGGTTTTCCAAAGCGATGGCATACCCTCGAGTTCTTTGCTGAAATCATAGCCCTTCTGAGTTTCCTCTGTTGCATAAACCAACTTATGCAGGGTGACCACGTAATCATCTGCTGCTTCCATACCTTTCCATGAAGCCGTGAAGCCTGTTTTACCGACTGCGGTAGCCTTTACATCAGTCACATAATACTTGCTGAAAGGAATAGCGGCAGTAGTAAACTGCTGGGTGTAGACATCAGAAGAATAAGAGCCACGGCTTGCCTGCAAGGTAATCTCATAGGTGGTTTCAGGACTCAAGCCCTCAACATGAAGAGAAGGCTGTGCTGCTGTATACACCTTATTATTATAGAGCGGCAGAGATTCCTTCTTTCCATTCACCACGAAACTGATGTTCAGAACATATCGCTTGGCAACAGGCACATCTGTCCATCCTACCACAATACTGCTATCCTGGACCTCAGTAACCTTCACGTCAGGTGTATTCAGTTTCAGGTTCAGTCCGCCGAGCATGAGATTGATGACGCCATCCTTCTCCTCGATATCATCCAGTGACATCACCTTGCCACCCGCCCAGGAAGTCAGATTACATTGGGTTACATTAGATGTTCCAGGGAACGGATCTCCCGCACGGGTATTGTCGGTAAGCTTGTTATCAGCCTCAACGATATCCACACGCTGATGAGTGCCAGTGATGTTCAACTCATTTTTCTCCCAAGCCTTTGCATCATAATCGATATGCCAGAGCAACATGCCATGACCCGGAATGAACGCATCCCAGCCCTTCTGCTGGCGGTTCTCCATGATGAAGTATTCCTGATCATTGGTTCCTCCCACAGGCACCATGTATGCCTTGTTGCTGTCGTTCAGGTCAGGCAGAACATTGAGGGTATCTACCCCATTCTTCAACACGGTCAGGTCGAGCCATCCCAGACAGGCACGCTCATAGGCAGAGAATGCCGCAGGCGTATTGCCATTGTTGTTGTAAGAAGCCTGTGCCATGGTATCGAAAGAACCAGGGGCGAAGGTTGTTATACCATAATTTACATCATAATGGTCGGCAAGACCCAGCACATGACCGAATTCATGTACAAAGGTACCGATGCCCGCAGGCTGAGGTGTGATGAGGGTACCATTGATTTCGTTGCTGCAGGTATAGTTGCCTACCTCTACTCCATTCAGTTTCAGCGAAGTTTCGCTGAGTCCTGCATCTTTAGCCATGTCTGAATAATAGGCAGAATGTGGCCAGATAGCATTGCCATCACCCGAATCAGCCTCACCCTTTCCGGCATAGAAAAAATAGATGTTGTCAATGTAGCCATCCTGGTTATGGTCATACTGGGAGAAATCAACCGATGGGGCAGCAAGTGTACAAGCCTCTCTCACGAATTCCTCCAGACGGACAGGATCATCTACGGAAGAGCCTTTGTTGGCTCCATAATAAGAATATTTCTCAGGTAATGTTACAGGACCGATGACATCAAACTGAGGTTGGAATCTGCCATTGGAACTGTTCAGGTAGAAATCTCTCGCACTTCCATTGGCACCATTGCTATAAGTAAATCCAGGTTCATTGAGCATGTTGTTGAAGAACTGATGTGCATCGCTACCTACGGTAGAGAATTTGGCATCAGCAAACTGCACCAAGATGACCAATGAGTGAACCTCACCAATGGTAGGGAAATTGTTCAATTTCTCTTTCTGAGGATTGCTGCCGGCTTTCAAAGAAGCATTCCTGCGAGACGAAAGGGTTTGCTGCAACTGCTGCAGACGGGCACGCTTGAAAGATTCAAGGATGGCAGACTTATCCTGACTCTCAACAAACGCCTTGACCTTTGCTGTTCGCTCAGATGCCTCAACTGCCTTGATGCCGCTAGCCTGCACCTTGCCATCCTTCCAATCGGCATACTCGTAATTCCGCTGTCGGGCATTGAATACGACCGGAATGCCATCGGAAGTCAGCGCATAATGGCCGTGCTCATCACCGCGCATCTGGATGGTGAGCCAGGAGCCATCAGCCTGCTTCACCTTCAAAGGCTTAGGATAAGCAGGAATAGCAAAGGTGGTCTGCACGAAGCAGACCACCAATAAGCTGAATATAATGATTCTTTTCATACTTACTTGATAACGAACTTAGCTGTAGCCTTATGACCAGCCTTATCAGTTGCCTTCACGATGTAGAGACCAGAAGTCAAACCAGAAGTACTGAAAGCAGCACCTGAAGTCTTGCCTACGAGTTTGCCATTTACACTGTAAACCCAGATTGCATCAGCACCCTCGGCAGAAATCTGCCCATCAGCAGCCTTGATAACCAAAGCCTCTGCATCCTCTACGTTCTCGATACCACTTACAAAGTTCTTGAAAATGGTTACATTGATAGTAGCTGAGAACTCACCGAACTTAACGGTAACTACATCGATACCCTGCTTCTTACCCTTGATAACCAGGTCGATGGTGTTGCCATGAGCCTTACCAAGAGTAGCAATGGCATTATCCTTAGAAGTAGAAACCTCCAGGTCTGACTCCAAGTCAGGGTTCTCCATGCCGTATACAGAAACCTTGACAACAGCAGTACCCTCATCGGTAGTACCTACAGTTACGTCATCAGAGCTGACAGCAAATGCCTTTGCGATATTGTTGAAGTAAAGAGTAGGAATCTTGCTTCCGTCCTCTTTCCAAGGCTCAGCAAGCTTATTTCCGTAAGCATACTGCAAACCTGTGAAGAAGTCCTTGTCCATCTCCTTGGCTGCCTTGTAGGCGCCATCTACGCTTGTAGCATCTGTGCTACCCACATTGTTGGTAGTGTAGTTGCCAGACAGGCGAGTTTCTTTCTTTGGAGTCTCACCAGCAGAATATTCCTCGTCAGCAATAGTCTTACCGGCAATCTGATGAACAGTAGCAGGAGCGCTTACCTCTTCACCATCCTGTAATGCCTTGACAGAACCATTGAATACACAGTTCTTTGCAAAACCAGTACCACCATTCCAGTCGCTCTCCATTACACCAATGATACCACCGGCAGCATAACCGTTCCAGGCAGACTTCTTGGTAGCTACGACATCAGCATGGCTGACAACATTAGAGATTTCGTTGAAGTAATTGTCACCGACGAATCCACCTACAGTATTTTCAGCTGTCAACTGACCGCGAACCTCGCAGTTAGAGAACGTACAGTAATCATGAGGAGTACCTGCAATACCGACAATACCACCCAAAACGGTCTTGGCTGTGGCATTGACATTTGCATAACATGCGTTTACACTAGAGCCTGAACGTGTCTGACCAACAATACCACCTACATTCTCAGTGTTAGGCAAAGTAATCTCACCCTGGAAAGAGCAGTTATTGATCTTGGTCTTAAGATTAGCGCTACCAACGAGACCGCCCGCAGCTATAAAGCCCTGGTCATCACCTGCAATCTTGGCACCATAAACAAAAATGCTGTCTACATTGGTAGCCTGACCCTTACCATCATAAGTATAATTGGTCTCACCTGCCAACACACCGGCATACTGGTTGCTATTTGTCACCTCTACAGTAGGATTCACAAAAATCAGGTTCTTGGCAATACCATTGAGGTCGAGTGTACCAAACAAACCTGCATGGTCCTCAGTTGTCTTCACACCGAGATTATAGATAGTATGACCGTCACCATCCAGAGAACCAGTGAAGTTCTTGACAGGAGCCCACCACTGTGCAGCCTTAGACATATCAATATCAGCTACCATCTTGTAGTTCTTGGTTGGCTCCAGAGCCAGCTGCTGGAAGTCACCAGTAGTAGAAATCAGGTATGGATCCTCTACGGTACCTGTACCACCCTGTTCAAACTTGGTGAAAGGAAGGTCGTAGAAGTTCATGTCATACTTGTTATTCGCTCTATCCTCGAACACGACAAACATCTGGCGCTTGCCCAATTCGTCCATAACAGGGAAACTTGCCTGTGAGAAGACATAGTTATCATCACCACGCCATGACTTGATAACGGTACCGTCGAGCGTGGAAACTTCCAAGACGTTATCGAGTTTGTTGCTGCCATCCTCGCGACGCTTCTTGGCAATATATACATACTCCATATCATCATTGGTATTGAAGAGATATGGGTTGAGTGATGTGCTGTTGATTAATGGAGTGAAGTTCTCTGCCTTTGTGCCCAAGTTAAGTCGGTCCACATGATCGATGGTGCAATCAGGGTTCACCCAAGCGATAGGAGCAAGAACCTCACCTGCCTCATTAGACTGTGCCTTTGACAAAGCAATGACATACTGGTAACCCTGCGCATTGGCTGTAGTTGGGTAACGGTCGAAATTAGAAGAGATGGCATTGCCATCAATGCTCTGTGGCAACACACAAACCTTCTCGCAAGAAGGAACATCAACCAACTGAATCTGCTGACCTGAACCTTCGCTTGTACCTATGGTCTGCAAGAACCACATCTGGTCTGACTTACCATGGATGGTATTCAGCAAGCCCCTCTTGTTGCTTGTTACCTTGTCGCAGATATCCTTCAACTTACCATTCTCTGAGTCGTAAACGGCATAAGAAATCAAGTCTCCATCCAAAGCAGGAGCATAATCGTGAAGTCCTACCACATAGTTCAATTTGCCGCTGTTGCTGAAGTAGCCCTTAGACAAATCATTGTTGCCGAAGAGACCGAAAGCAGCAGAACGGTATGGAGTGCCCTCTGGTGCATTGATGGAAACACGGAGGCTATCCACCTTATCGAAACTCTTATCGAAAGTTCTCAATACCAGGAAGTTGTCCGGCTCCTGCTTAATATCCGTGGAACCATCACCTGCATCGGTTTTTGTAAATGGCTTATCATACTCTGCCAGAACATAGTAAGGAGTACCATCCACATTCATACAGTTGAAGCAAGAACCCTGAAGATAGGTAATCTTGTTGTCAATATCAAAGTTGAAAGTATGCTCTACAGTCCAGTCTGTCTGTCCATTGGCAGGAGGTGCGATGACATCGATACTATACTTCTCATCAGACTCGTGAGTCATGATGAGACGCTGGTAGCTATTCCATCCCTTTGAAGCATCGAATACAAGACCGGTACCCTCCATCTCGAACTTGATTTCACCTGTATTGATATCATAGGCACGGGTGAGGTACTTGTTTGAGCCATTGAAGGCATCGTGGAACTCCACCAGGATTTCGTTAGACTTCTCGTCTCTATCGAAGAGTTTCTTGGTGATAGGACCATATGGAGTGATGTCTGCCACATGCTTCCATCCTTCAGGAACCTTGACGCTGAAAGAACCTACCTGCTTGTGGTTATTATCAAACAGGGTAATCTTTGAAGACTCGTGGAAGTGGGCTGTATAAAACTCGCTGAAGACAGAGTCTCTGGAAGTAATGTCCTGGGTAAAATACCAGTTGCTTGCGTCTGGAGCAGTTACCCATCCGTAAGTCTGACCCGAAGCAGTATTGGCAGGAGTATCACTACTACGCATAGGAGCATTGCTGACTGTAGCAAAGCCAGCCTGACGCATCTGATAAGCACTGTTGCTGCAATCCACCAAACCAGGAACAGATACCAGGCGATGAATGTCAACATTCTTAAACTTCTTGGCAAACGAAGCCTTACTGGAGGCCATCGCCGCTGTGCCGCTTGCTCCCAGGAGCAAAGTGAGGCAAAGTGTAGATAAAATTCTCATAATAAAAACTTATTAAGTTTATTTGATGATAGATGATTTACGATATGACTGCCATACTGAAAGCTTGGTAGCAAGACTGCTGGCAGATGGAGCCAACTGGCGAGCCAATGCCGGTGCCTGCTGCTTGACAGAAGCAGGATCCTTCTTTGGAACTGACATGATATATGGCGCCACCATCCAGCAGAAGTTGTTGTAAAAATTAGCCTCTGAAGCACTCTTCGCCTTGAATGTCTGCAAGAGCATGGCAAGGAATTCGCCCGTCTTGTTATTGATGGTATAAGCGGTACCGCCAAAGAATCCGTAAGTTCCATACTCCTCGCTAAACTTCAAGGTAGCAGAAAGAAGACCAGACTCTGAACCCACATAGCCAAGAAGATCCGTATCGAAGAAGGTATCATAGATATAGTACTTACCAAACTTACCCAGATACTGGCTGCTGCGGGTCTCCACACTACCAGTTTCCTCGTTGATAGAAACAGGGAATACCAGTCCCATTTCAGGAATAGCAAGTTCGGTACGGCTCAATTTGGCACGAACCGTCTGGAGTTCCAGCTTTGTATCCTCATTAAAATCGTAATAAGCAAACACGTATTCTCCGGCAATATCCTTGTCGAAATCAAACTGCTTCACGATGAATGAATCGGTAACGGCTGCTACCTGATACTTGATATAATCAGCACGGAGATGACCGGTTGTATTCTCGCTGAGCGATACCTTCAATTCCTTGCTATTGGTATCAACCGAAGCTTTCGCCCACTCAGGAGCATAGATAACCTTCATATCGGTGTTAGAACGATATGTCTTTGTGAACTCAACAGGCTGATTGTTGCTATAAATCATATTAGCATTGTTCATCTCAAGCACCAAGCCATACTGAGCTACATTGATAACCACAGAATCGGACTCTGTCTTCTTGATAACCAACTTGGCGTTACGTGACTGTCGGGAGTCATTGGCAATAGCAGCCAGCTTCACGGTGCTACCCTCAATGCTGGTACTGAGCCATGAAGGCTCATCGGTATAAGCCTTCATAGGGGTACAGTCAACAGTGACAGCACCCTCGCTGTCGTTAGGTCCAAGCATAGTCTGGGCAGAAAGCACGTTGATGGTGCTCTCAGCCACAGCCTGATAATCGCTATCGCTGCTGCATGAGGCCATCAGCCCCATGGCAGCTATACCTATTATATATATAGATTTCTTCATCTTCATTTTTTATTTGTTTGGAGTCAAATTAGAAAGGAAATACCATTCGATGACAAATATATACTTATCGTCCTTCGTGATAGGCTCTCCTTTGCTTGTACAAGCCAAGGCAATAAAAGTATCGGTGACATAGCCTCTATCAGCCACGATTCCATCATCCTCGAAATCACCTTCCTGAGCAACACCGTGCCATACGATATTCATACCACCATCTCCGAGCAATGCACCCTTATTCAAGTCAGCATTCATCAGCCACAGGGCAGGATATCTATCGCTAGGATCTTCAATCAACTGAGATGGCAGGTTAAGGTTACCCGTCTCTGGGTCGAAGTCCAACCCTATATTATAAGTATATCCACCTGTGGTGAATGTACCCTTCAGCATGTTCTCCTCATCTTCTACCTTAGAGATGGTTATATCGCAAGAACCCTGCATAGCTGAAAGGGTCCAGTTGCCTATCCAGGTATCGATGCTTGGAGCATAAGTTTTCAAGGTAAGAGCCTCGTTGTCTTTGGCTGACAACACGCCAGACTTGCTGACCAGGAAGTCCTGTACCTCATTGCCATCCAGAACCACAGGCTCATTTACGGCATGGATACCGGTGGTAGTAATATAGAATGGCTGCTCTACTATCTGACCGTTGGCTGTACGCGAAAGGATGCGGCGTTTGCTGGAATTAATCTCAATCATCTTGCTGGCATCAGTAGAATTGCCTACGCGATAGTTCACACCCAGGCGCTTCTGTACATCAGCGATGCTGTTCAGATAAGAAGTCCAGTCCAGATCGGCAGGAATACGGGTGAATACCATTTCGTTCTCCCACTTCTTTCCTCTTACGAAGATACTGTCTTCAGTAAGCTTGGTTACAACAAACTCCCAGTCGCCCTGGTCACCTTCAATCTCACCGTAAGTAGGTTCTCCCAGGAAATGGAAGATATTGTTGTAAGTGTTGAAGGAGAGCACTGGTCCCATGCTGCGGTCTACGGTATAACTGGATGTTACACGCTCTGTAGGGTCAGCGATGGCTGCATCACCAGCCACAGTCACCTTGCCATTGGCAAACTTCATGAGGAAGGTGTAACCGCCACCGGTCATGCCCTTGCCTGTGAAATAATGAAGCTGCCATCCGTTCTCTGAAGATTCCAGAATCTTCTGAGTATTCTCAACGGTGCTCTCGATGCGGTTGGCAGCCGACTCGTCGAAGAATTCCTTGTCATCGTGCAGACACGACTGCAAGCTCATGCTGCCCAACAAGCAAACGATAGCTACAAATATATGTTTCATAAATCTATTCTATTTTAAATGTTCCAAATCCAAAGAACTCAACTCATTACCTCTTCGCAGGATGGCTGCACGCAATACATCGATATCCACATCCCATGATTCCAGCATGTAGTTTCTTACGATGTTAAGCTTCTGGTTCAATGCAGATACTGCCTCGTTACCACCTACCTTCTGGGCATCGTTGATGATAGCCTGCCACTGATCTGGAGTATAAGTGATATAGGTTGACAGCATCTCAGCAAAGTCCTCCAGACCCTCTGACATGGCGTATGGAGTAACAAAGCCCTTGCCATGAGCCACAGAATCCTGAACCTGATACCAGTTACCACTTACATAGCCCGACTCGGTAATCTTATTATAAGATGTGTCGTAAGGCTTCTTCTGGTTCAGAATGTGGGTAAACTCGTGGTGCATGGTGTGGAAGTAATACTCTGTCATAGAAGCATAGCTTTCCAGCATGGCATCGGTCAGACTGTTCACCATATAGAGTGTAACCTTCAGACCGCCCTCGGCAGTACCCAGAACCATGGTTCCGTTGCTGTTGTAGGCTGGGCTACCAATAAGGTGGATAACTCTTGGCACATTGTGCTTCACGAAATCTGGTCCCAATACCTCGGCGTATGAATCGAGCCAGAGATACTTGATGATGATAGCCAACTTAGCTGACTTGGCTGAATCGGCTGGTGTCAGGGTATACTGATAGTCAGACTCGATGTCCTCCATCTTATACTTGAAATCGATGTTGTAAGGACTGGTGTAGTTTTTCTGCAACCACATGTCCAACTGGTCTCTCTCTGGAGAGGTAACAGGGAAGATGGTTGGTCCGTCCGGGTCATTGTCTGAGCAGGCCACGAAGCCCAAGCCCATCACCAATGCCAACATCAACATATATATATTATGTTTCATTTCTTTCTATTACTTTATGTTTTTTACTTATTGCGAGGGTTTGGTGTAACACCTGCTGTGATAACATCCTGTGGCAACTGGATAGCGAGACGTGGGTCACGAGCCTTCATGGTGTCGGTGACGCCTGTAATCTTATAGTTGCTCTTCACATCACGACGGTAGATAGTGATGCCGTAGCGCTTTACATCCTGCATGCGCAAGCCCTCATGAATGGTCATGATTCGACGGAGGTGAAGGATGCACTGCAGCATAGGCTCCTCTGTATCCTTGCTGATGGCGAAGGTTGTATGGAACGCCTTGCGTGGAGTTGGCTTCTCAGGAGTGTAATAAGCGGTAACATCATCGCTGTAGAACTTCTTGACATCATCCAGTGTAAGCTGAACGCCATCCTTAGAGAAGGCAGCCAACTCGGTGTTCAGGTCGTCCAAAGCCTCTGCGTAATGACCGAGCAAAGCCTGAGCCTCAGCTCTTACGAGCAAAGTTTCATCGGCAGTAAACTCTGCATATACTGCGTGAGGGGTACCGATACCTGCCTGGATATCAGCATATTCGAAATCGTAAGGAACCTTACGGAGGATGTACTTAGAAAGAGAACCTGAGTTGAACACGGTATAATTGAACACCTTGTCGCTAACTCCCCAAGGACCCTCAGACTGAATGGTCTCCTTGCTTGAAACAATGGCACTATGTGCATACTTGTCACCATACTGGAACGAACCACCGATGGCTCCCCATTCAGAAGCAACTACCTGCAACAGGAGGTTTGCCTTTACAGATGAACTGATGTAAGCATTAGGCTGAACCTGCTTGTTAGGAGAAAGAGAAGCCCAGGCTGCCCAGTCTCTCAACATACTCTTGGCATTGCTGCCCAACACCTTGTTGGCATACTCCACAGCCTTGTCATACTTCTGATAATAGAGGTAGAAACGGGCTGCGAAAGCGGATGCAGAGGTAGAAGTGAAATGGAACTTTGGCTTGTCATAAGTTGAGCCTACCAACTTCAATCCTTCCTGCAAGTCCTTGTCTATCTTGGCATAAAGGTCTGCCAGAGTACCACGGTCGTACTTCACGTGCACATTGGTCTCAACGGTTTCCGGGTAAGGAAGACCCAGGTCGCTGGCTGCTGTGGTCTCATCATAAGCCATGCAGAATACGTTTGCCAACTGGAACATGGCATAGGCACGGCATAGGAGAGCCTCACCCTTCTGGGCTGCATAAGAGCTCTGGTCTGCCTGACTGTTGATGTGTTGCAAAGCGATATTGGCTGTTGTCACGGCATCATAGTAAGTTGACCAGTAAGTAGAAGGTGTCTCATAAGGACTGGTCTCGGTGATGTCGGCCCATTCGTATGCCTGCTGCTGGAAACGGTCGGCAGCATCCCAACCAGTATTCAGGTTACAATCGGTATTGTCAGAATACATCTCCAGCAAATAGGCTGGATGTACCTGTGGGTAAGCATTAACCAGAAGCTTCGACACATCGGTAGGGCTCTGCAGGTCCAGACGGCTATCTGGCTGCTTGTCCAGATAATCGTTGCAGGACGACAAGCCAGCCGACAATGCTAACGCAACAATGGCGATATATAATTTCTTTATTTTCATTTTTATTTTCTACAATAATTAAAGTCCAAGTTTCAATGTAAGAGTAAACTGCTTTGGCATTGGTGAAGCCACACCACCCGCATTCATGAACTCAGGATCCTGACCGTTCAGCTTCTTGTCTGCATAGAGCAGCATGAGGTTGGTAGCCTGAAGCTTCAATGAGATGTTGTTCACCGGTGATTTTTCAAACCAGCGGTGTGGGAAGTCGTATGCCAATGAAATTTCCTTCAGGCGGATGAAGTCACCCTTGGCTGTACGGACAGATGTATAGTTGTAAGCATTGTAGGCAGTAGCAAGCAATGTGCTGTTCTGCTCATACTCATAACGGCTCACTACACCAGGCACATTGGTAACATTCTCATCACCAGGCTGCATCCAGCGGTTCTTGAAATCGTGGGTCATAGAGGTCAAGTCGTTATACTTGGCACTGAAAGCCGGGTCAAGACGAACCACGTTGCCGAAGGCGTATGTAAGGAATACGTTCAGATGGAAACCCTTATAATTAAAGGTGTTACCCAAAGAACCATTGTAGACTGGGTCTGTAGAGCCCTCGTAAATCAGATAATCTGTATTGTCACGCTCCTGGAAGTTGAGGTTACCCACGGTAGCCTGGCCCTTCTCATTGATGCATACCGGATAACCCTTCTCATTGATGCCCACGAATGGGATTGAGAACAAGGCACGGGCTGGATAGCCCTGCTTGGCGAAACCGTTGCCCTGAACCAGGTCGATAACGCGACCCTGATTGTAAAGGTCGGTAATTTCTGTACGGTTGTGAGAGTAAATCAGACTGGTCTGCCAGCTGAAATCCTGGGTCTTGATATTGGTAGAAGAGATACTCAACTCCTCACCCCATGACTTCATGGAACCTACATTGGCATAAGCGGTGCCATAGAGCTGGGTAACAGTAGGAGCAATCTCATCGAAGTTGCGACGCTGATATACATCGAAGGTCACATTCAGACGGTTGTTGAAGAAACCTGCATCCACACCGAAGTTGAACTCGTGCTTCTTCTCGTAAGTAAGCTCATCATTACCGAGTGCTGCTACCACAAATCCCAACTCCTTGTCGGTAGTTGTAGGACGGTAAGGGGTATTCATAGAGAGCTTGGTAAGTGCATTGCAGTAAGCTGCATCTGGAGGAGTACCAGTCAAACTGTAAGACACACGGAAGGTGAGGCTTGACAATGGCTTGAGTTTAGGGAAAAAGCTCTCCTCGTGTACGTTCCATGCACCTGACAGGTTCCATGTAGGCATCCAACGTGCCTTGGTGGTACGACCCATCTGGTTAGAACCTTCATAGCGGAATGTTCCGTTCACTACATACTTTCCGTTGAAAGAATAGGTTGCATTGGCATAGAATGCGGCACTACGTGAATCGGTGTTGCGCAAGCTGTAATAGTTTGAGTTCTCCTGGTCCAACTTCTTGAAATAGAGATACTCGAAGTAAGCTGTCTCACCACGGTAGTTCATACCCCAGCCGTTAAACCAGCTGCGGTTACGGCTGATGCTGGTAGTTTCGAGACCACCAAAGAGGTTAACGATGTGCTTCTGCGCAAAAGTATGGTTGTAGTTGGCTGTGGCACGGAAGTCATAGTCCAACATACGATTCTCTGTACGCTGATAGATACCACCCTGCTTCAATACAGATACTGGCAAGGCATAGAGGTCGTCCTTATCTGTGAAGAGCAGCTTGTTGGCATCACGGATCAGTGCGTTGTCCATGGCACGATAAGCCAAAGCCTGGTTGGAATCTTCCAGAATGTTGTGCTCCTGTGAAGAAGTGCTATACTTGATGGCACCCAGAGTAGCGAACTCCAGATCCTTGAATGGCTTCCACTTCAACTCCAACTGGAACTTGGCATCAGCCACGTTCAGGTCGATGTAGTTGCTCTCCAACTCATGCAGGATGTTGAAAGCAGCATAGTTGGCATGATAATAAGTATAAGGATCGAGCGCACGTGATGTGTTCAGGGCGTAAGAATATGGGTTGATATCGAAGTCACGCTTCACCTGACCTGATACTACATCCACATCCTGTCCCAAAGTTCCTGGAGCCCTCTGCTTACGGTAAGAACCGCCACCAATCAAGTTGACAGAGAGATTATCAAGAATATGATGGGTCATATTCATGCTCACGGTATAACGGTTCACCTTGCTATCCTTGTACCATCCTGGGTCAACCATAGCAGAAAGTGAAGCATAATAGTTACTCTTCTCGGTACCACCACTCAAGCTTACAGAGTGGTTCTGCATGATGGCAGAAGAGAAAAGCTGCTTGAACCAGTTGGTATTGCGATACTCAGCCTGCTGGAGATAAGCATTCTGAGACTCCTGATTGTTGGCAAGTCCGAACATACCAGAAGTACTGTTGTAGGTATTGATAAGCTCATACATCTTTCCATATACACCATAGTCGCTGCCATTGAGAATATCAGAAAGATTGAGCCATCCCTTATCCCTCAACTCCTTGTAGATGGCCATCTGGTCCTGAGAGTTGAGAATATCAAAATTGCCATAAGATGGAATAAGACGGGTAGTAAACTCACCGGTATAGTTCAGATGAGCCTGTCCCTGCTTACCCTTCTTGGTAGTAACGACGATGACACCTGCCATCGCACGCGCACCATAAATAGAGGTAGCAGAACCATCCTTCAGAATCTGGAAACTCTCGATATCATCAGAGTTCAAGCCTGCGATGGCAGAAGAAATCAGGGTCTCCGGGTCACCGGAAGCCAAATCATCTGCGCTCACATCGGATACATCCTCCATGATAACGCCATCCACTACCCAAAGAGGTTTTGAAGAACCATAGATAGATGTTGCACCACGCACACGAATCTTTGGAGCAGAACCAAAGGTACCACTCACGTTCTGCACAGATACACCGGCAGCACGGCCTTCCAAAGAACGGCTGATGTCGGCAACACCATTCAATTTTGCTTCCTCGGCATTAACACGGTCGGTAGCACCGGTAAATAAGCGTCGGTCTGTTTTCTGTAAACCAGTAACAACTACCTCCTGCAACTGTGCTTCTGGATGAAGCACCACCTTATGTGGGCAGAGGCAAGCACTGTCTGACTTTTCATTCCCACGTAACTAAACACGAGTTTAGTTCCATTAGGAACGTTCAATTTAAAGTTACCGTCAACATCTGTGACTGTACCCTTACTGGCTGCTCCTCCCGAAACCAAGACAGAGGCACCAATAATCGGTTCGTTGTCATCCGCAGATATTACGGTTCCAGATACGTCAATCTGGGCAAACGCTGCTCCGATGCTCATCAAGAGACAAACAAAGAAGAGCGAGAGTCTTTTTTCCATAATTTCTCGTCTTATTTTAAATTATTATATAATAATGTGATATCGGCTGCAAAATTACAACAAAAATATGAAATATTATCTTTTTTTGCATAAAATCTGCAAAAATATTCTATTTTTTCTATTTTTAGTAAGAAAAATCGAGAAATTAATAAAAAATAGATAGCACAAAGCCACAACAGGGCAACAAAGTATCATCTTGTCATTATACATTCGTTAAAAGCAAAAAGTATGCTTTTCGACCGCAATAAACTGCTGACAGACTATGTTCCTATCGTTCTGCAATCTGAAAAAACTTATATTGTAAAAGTGCCAACTATAATGATGAGGTAACATCAGGTTCTTCCGTGATTTTTTCTTTAGCTTTACATCGCTGAGATTTCCATATTTTCAACTGACTCCAATTTGTTCATGAATATTGCAAACACAACAATGAATAGCAATATACTGAAAATCAACGCGTTACATATTTACACTTTTAGAATAACGAATAGGAATTCTATAGTTGTACGACTAAGAACCCTATAGTTGTACAACTATAGCTCTATGGTTGTACAACTATAGCATGTATAGTCGTACAACTGTAGCTTTATAGTCGTACAACTATAGAATTTTATTTTGCTGAAAGTGATAAAAAAGAGGAAACATGCATGTTATAATCCATCTTCTCACTGCTAGATTACCCCAAACCAAGGAAGCTAATTATGGATATAAATATTTACAACACCCTAGACTTTTTGAATAACCATACTATTAAACGTATCCCTGTATTTTAATTGAAGTAGGGAAAATGTGGGATTTTACACATTTTTGGTATCTCTTTTGTGTAATTCTCCACATTTTCCACACTTGAGTCCATAATTATGTGGCAAAAGTACTAAGAAAACAAGCAAGGAAACAAACTTCCCCACGTTCTTAATATTACTTATAACCAACTTTACCATATTCCCGGAATCTAAAAGGGTGTGTCATAAGATAATTATTCACCCTCTTCTTGTTGTTGGAAGAGATAGGATAAGTTGTTGGGAGAGATAGGATATGTTGTTGGGAGAGATAGGATATGTTGTTGGGAGAGATAGGATATGTTGTTGAGGTAGTCAGCAGGGCAGACGCATTAAATTGCGCTGCCCTCCAAAAGTTTTGACAGATACTCTTCATCCCAGCCTGCCTTCAATCTTTTCAGGTTGAGACTTCCCTTGGTCG
>OBCI01000118.1_pt1 | contig 19485 bp, 12 predicted proteins | sample 1495881 | NCBI WGS metagenome assembly OBCI01 (sample SAMN03418262, study PRJEB22391) | human gut metagenome | biome: human-gut; feature: organic feature; material: feces | host: Homo sapiens | place: Tanzania | collected 2013-01 | reverse complement strand
GTGGAAGAAGATAGTGCAATAGGTAGGGCTGATGCCGTTCTGCACATGCCTGATACCGTGTATGTAATAGAGTTGAAATATGATAAATCGGCGGATGAGGCTTTGAGGCAGATTGACGATAAGGGATATCTGATACCTTATTCGGCAGATGGAAAGCGATTGGTTAAAGTAGGAATCAATTATGATAGCCAAAAACGAACGATAGGGGATTGGAAGCTAGAAGAAGCTTAAAAAGATTGATGATTTTGAAGGAAAGCCTCGGCTACTTAGATGTAGTCGGGGCTTTTTGAAATTTGTTTTTATGCAGATACTACGTATATCCCCCTTCCCAATCGTATTATTAGCAAAAACAAAAGAAATATCGCATGAGACAGAAAGTTTTATACATGATTTTAGCAGCTTGCCTGCTCCTGACAAATGCTTCTGATGCGTTTGCTAAGAGCAGGAAGAAGGTGGAAGACCCGGAGATAACCAAGCTTAAGGGAAAGATTGAGAACGTGATGCAGAAGGTGGATGCACAGCCCGACTGGCTCTACTCCCGACTGCAGATGTTCTGGAACACCCATGCCTCTGATGTCTTCGTAAATGGTGAAACCTTTGCGAAGGTGGGGGGAGAACGTGCCCCGGAACCAACCGTGAAATATAACGGAACCCGTGGAACGGCTTCGCAATACAACCGTCCCCGCCTGGAAGATATGATTCCTTACGATGACGATGAACTGGGCAATGTTACCTATGTAAGCAAGGCTTCAGGCAAGATGGAGAAGACTTCGCCGGCAAAGACGGGTTGCAACATCGCCAGCGTGAATAGACAGATAATGGGTATCGCCCGAGATGCAGCCCGCATCTATGCCGCTACCGGCGATATGCGCTACGGCAAGATGGCAGCTAAGGTGTTCGATGTCTATATGAAAGGCATCGCCTATCGCAATGTGCCTATCGATTTGAACCACGGTCATCAGCAAACCCTGGTGGGTATGACTACCTTCGAGGTTATCCACGAAGACATTATCAACGAACTCACACAGATGTATCCACTCATCAAAGATCTGGTAAAGGAAGACCAGCCTATCATCGAAATGGGCTTCAAGAAGTGGGCGGAGAATATCATCGCCAATGGTGTGCCTCATAACAACTGGGACCTCTTCCAGGCAGATTTCATCGTGAAGATAGCCTTGATATTGCAGGATAACCAGGCTTATGCCGACGGCAAGGGCAAGCAGTATTATCTGGATTATGTGGTGAATCAGAACAGCATCCGCCAGTGGAGCCTGAACAAGCTCATCGACTTCGGTTTCGATGCCAAGGCGAAGATCTGGTATGAATCTCCAGGTTATAGTACCACGGTGCTTGGCACCATCTGCGATTTTGCCAATATGCTCGATGAAAAGGCAGGAATCGATATGTTCAAGCAGCGTCCTATCCTGATAGACGGCGTGAAGACATCTGCCGAATATCTCTTCCCGAACCGTATGATAGCAGGTTTCGGCGATACCCATCCGAACTATCTGAACCAGGGTGGCGTCAATAACATCCTGAAATATGCTACCCGACATAAGAACAAGAGTCTTATCTCGGATATGAATCTCTTCAAGAGTGCCGTTGCAAGCGATGCTCCGGTATCAGAAATCGAGAAATATACCAGTACGATGTTCTATGCTCCTAATGTATCCTGGATTGCGATGCGTACGGGGATGGACAAGCAGCACGACCTGATGGCTTCCATCAATGCCAGCCTGGGCAATCACGCCCATGCCAACGGCATCTCTCTGGAACTTTATGGCAAGGGCTATGTGCTCGGTCCTGATGCAGGAATCGGAAAAAATCTCTATAGCGGATTGGATTATCTGGAGTATTATTCTCAGATGCCAGCCCATAACACGGTGGTGGTAGATGGTGTATCCAGCTATCCGGTGATGATGTCGCAGCATGCCTTCAAGGTGGTGGCTTCATCCCCTGAGGTAAGCGCAGAACAGCCTGCCAGCAAGAAACTCTCGGAACAGAAGGAGAAGATGACCTACGCTACAGTAAGCTTCATAGAGCCGGAAACACAGGCAGATCAGCAGCGTACCACAGTTATCGTGAAAACCAGCGATAAGGGTGGTTATTACATCGACGTGTTCCGCAGCCGAAAGAAGGAAGGGGGCGACAAGACCCACGACTACTTCTATCATAATCTGGGACAGGAGATGAAGGTGATGGATGCGGCAAGCGGTAAGGTGCTCGATATGAAGCCAACCGAGGAACTCGCCTTCGCCGGCGGTCATCTCTATGCTTATTCCTATATATATAATTAAGGTGAGCACCGAAATGACTTCTTCCGTAAAGACCCAGTTTGTAACCCGAATAGAAGATGAAAAGGTGGTGGCAGCGATGGACAACCAGAAAGAGATTACGATGACGATGTGGATGAAGGCGGATGAAAACCGCACCATCTTCCAGGCGCTTTCTCCTGCCAATCTGGAGTACGAGCGTATGCCTAACCAGCCTTATAAGGTAATCGACCAGCCGGTATTGACCTTTGTGGCTCGCCAGAAGGGTGAGGCTTGGAATCATCCTTTCGTCTGCGTATATGAGCCAAGTTCTGATACAGAACCGGGCGATATCGCATCGGTAGATTACTTTACGCCAAGCGAGCAGGGTGCCGTGGGCATCATCGTGAAACTGAAGAATGGAACAGAGCAGCGCATCGTCTGCTCAGAGAATGGAAAAGTTAGCCTTTCGAATTAATTTTTAAGCAATCCCTATAGCAATGGTTTATCATCGCTATAGGGATTGTTCTTGTTGTATAGCCACGGGCTTTTTTCTACTCGATTTAGTTGCTATAGCGATGCTATTTTCTTCTATTCTCCGCAAAAATGCGGAGAATAATGCGAATAATCTCCGCAAAACTTGCATAATCCGATAAAATGCTTTATATTTGCGCCAAAAGAATCAATTATGAGGGAAGCAACAATGTATATTTGGCAGCAAGAGGATTGGCCTCACATGACTTGGGACAATGCCTGTTTTAGCAATAGCTTGGCAGAAGTGAATATGCTGAGGGGAAAGTTGCTGGGCAGGCTTTCCATGTTTGGTTTCGAGGAGCGAAACCAATCCATGCTCGATTCCTTAACACAAGAAATCGTGCATTCGGCAAGGATAGAGGGTGAAAACTTGAATAGGGATAGTGTGCGCTCTTCTGTGGCTCGACAGTTAGGATTGGAGTATGAAGGCTTGCCTGTGACCGACCATTATACAGAGGGAGTGGTGCAAGTGATGCTGGATGCCGTGCAGCATTATGCTATATCTCTGGATACTGAACGTCTATTTTCTTGGCATGCGGCTTTATTTCCTACAGGGAGAAGTGGTATCCATAAGATAGCTGTAGCCCAGTGGCGAGTGGGCGATGAACCAATGCAAGTGGTTTCGGGTGCATTGGGTCATGAGAAAGTACATTATGAGGCACCTGCGAGCAAGGATGTTCCTATGATGATGGCGGAATTGATGGATTGGATAAATAAGGAGGAAAGTATAGACCCATTGGTCAAGGTAGCTGTGGTACATCTTTGGTTTGTGACGGTTCACCCATTCGACGATGGCAATGGACGGCTTTGTAGAACCTTGACCGAACTGTTGCTTTCCCGTGCCGACCAAACTTCCCAACGTTATTATAGTCTTTCTTCAGAGATACTAAATCATCGCAAGGAATATTACGACCACTTGGAGCAAGCGCAGAAAGGCGACTTGGACATTACTCCATGGATACAATGGTTTTTGCAGACTTTGAAGGCGGCTTTGGCAAATGCCTTGCAAAAGACGGAGAATGTAGTTCGTAAGGCTCAGTTTTGGGATAAGCATCGCACGATAGCTTTTAATGCCCGTCAGCGCAAGGTGCTCAACATGCTCTTGGATGGCTTCAAGGGAAAACTCAATTCTTCGAAATGGTACAAAATCAACCATTGTTCGCAAGATACAGCCAACCGAGACATCAAGGACTTGATGGCTAAGGGAGTATTGAGACAGACGGATGAAGGAGGACGTAGTACTAACTATGAATTGTGTAGTACTTTCTAAAATCCCATGTCAATGTTGTATCACATTATCGTAGGCGCCAGCATTTCCTCAAAGAAAGCACATTTATAAGCTCTAACGATGCGCTTTATTGAGGTCTAATGATGCGCATCGTTAAGTGTTAATAAAGCGCATCGTTAAGTTGCCAAAAAGCGCTTCTTCATCCGTCTGTAATTTTCGAGGAATTAGGTTTCATTTTTCCCGTCACTGTACCCACTTTTATTTTTCTCTGCCCACGGAAAAATTCTTGCGTGGGCAGGAAGAAAAAAATACCCAGGCAGAGAAGACGGACAAACATCTGATCTGATGAACAAAAACTTCATACAAGGTATTTGATAATGGGTTAGATTGCCAAACAAATCAAAGTCCTATTGTGCCATACGCTTAGACGTTATTTTGCGCCAAATGGGGTAAAAAAGGCATTTGGCGCAGAATAACGACATTTTTAAGTATAAACATAGTTCGCTACGTAATATTATTGAATAGATTCCGTAATGAATATAAAATGTAGTAAGATATGAAGATAAGTAATGTTTGGCATAGAAAGCCAATCTTGTTCCTTGCCTTCTTGTTGCAAGGACTGATGGCGACGGTAGCCCATGCCGTAGGTGTGGGAGGCTGTGGAATGTTTCAATGGTCTGTGGAATTGAGAAGATACATTTCCAACGAGACCGGCAAGGCTCCAGTGGCTTATCTCTGGGTACCAGAGAATTGCAAGAAAGTAAATGCCGTGATGCTCTCGCAGCAGAATATGACCGAGGAGGCTATCTATAAGAGCCCTCGCTTTCAGGCAAAGATGAAGAAGCTGGGAGTTGCCATGGTATGGGTAGCTCCTGCCTTCAACAACAATTGGGACCCTAACTCTGGTGCACAGCAAATCTTCGAGGAACTGATGGCTAATCTTGCCGACCAGAGTGGACATGCCGAGATTGCACAGGCTCCGATTATTCCATTAGGGCATTCCGCCCAGGCAACCTTCCCTTGGAACTTCGCAGCCTGGAATCCGAATCGTACCCTCTGCATCATCTCTTTCCACGGCGATGCGCCTCGTACCAATCTCTGTGGTTATGGTGCAGCAAACGTAGAGTGGGGACGCAACCGCAACATCGATGGCATTCCTGGACTGATGATAGAAGGTGAGTATGAATGGTGGGAGGCTCGTGTGAATCCTGCCCTCGCTTTCCGCATGATGTATCCTGAAAGTTGCATCTCTTTCCTTTGCGATACGGGTAGAGGACACTTCGACTGTGGAGACCGCACGGCAATGTATCTTGCGAAGTTCATTCAAAAGGCATTAGAACAGCGTTTGGATGGCGATAGAACAGTATCCGAAAAGGATTCCAATGGTATTGTAAAACTCAAGAAGTTGAATCCGAAGGATGGCTATCTTGCTGAGCGTTTTCATTCAGATATGATAGGTACGGATGGTGCCGATAAAGGCAAGGCTCCTGAGAACGCCAATGCATCCCGTCCTCAACCGGCTCCTTATGCTCAATATAAGGGTGACAAGCACGATGCTTTCTGGTATTTCGACAAGGAGATGGCAGAACTCACCGAGGCACGCTACCAGGAGACTGTTGGTAAGAAGGTGCAGTATGTAGGTTTCGAGTATCAGGACAAGCTGATTCCTTTCAATGAGAAGGCGCAGGGCGGAATGCAGATCAAGATAGAAGATACAGTTGATGCTTCTGCAGAGAAAGCCTCTATCAAGAACAAGAAGGCTATTCGTATTCACTTGAAGGCTGTTTATACCGATGCTTCCCATAGCGTTCTTTCGAATGTGCATGGCAAGAAGGTGCCTCATATCGAGGTAATCTGCGGGCCATTGAAGAAAATCAACGATACCACCTTTGAGGTTTATCCATACGAGGCTGGTTGGGACAACCCACGTCGCAGCTTTACGGCATGGGTAGTGTCTGTGGCAGATGCCGATGGCGAATACAAAGGTGCCGTCCAGCCTTTGCGCATTGATTTACCTGCAAGCATTTGTAAAGGCCTATAAGTTAGTCGATGTATTAGGGAATCTGTTCTTGTCGTGTGTTCACCATAACAAAGCATATTTCTAAAGTTATCTTAGGCAAAAAACAATGCAATTATTTTGTTTTTTCTCAGAATTGTTATATCTTTGCACGTGTAAAAAGGTATAGTACGAACCTGCATTGCTAAAGAAAATGATAGAGAAAATAATAAAATATAGTATATTGTCAATATTCCTCATTTTTGGTGTTGTCGGTATTCGAGCCGATATCGTCAATGATGAGGTGTTTCATTTTGTAACCAAGGAAGATGGACTCTCGGGCGAATCCGTCTCTCGTATCATGCCCGATCATCTCGGGCGGATGTGGCTGGCAACGAGTGATGGGGTGAGTCTGTATAACGGCAAGCGTATTGTTACTTTCAGAATGAGTAGTGATGGGAGTTTTCCTAACTATGTATATGATATTTGTGAGGGAACTGATCATTCCATCTATGCTGCTACTGGTAAGGGCATTTTTGAAAAGCGCAAGGGTGATGGTGAGTTCCGTCAGATTATGAAAGATGTTGTCAGGGGTGAGACCGTTTTGGAAAGCAAGGGGAAAATCTATGTGGGCAACAGAGAGGGACTTCATGTGTTTGATGGAAAAACAACTCGTGTCATTACGGTTGGAGCTTCAAGAATGGGTGTAGAGAATGGAGTGCGTGATATCAAGGCTGATGCCCAGGGAAACATCTGGTTTTTGAGCAAATATGCGCTTAACTGCTATTTCCCAAAGACTGGTAAGTATCGTTCGTATGTCATTGCAGACAAAATGCCAAAGGGAGCAGCATTGAATCGCTTGGTAATCTATCATGACAAGTTTTATATCGGAACCAAAAACAACGGCTTATTTGTTTATAGCCCCAAAAGCCTTACCCCCCCATATCAGATTCCAAGAGTGGGAAATGTTGTCACATACTTGCAGCTGACCAGTCAGGAAGAGATTGCTGTGGCAACAGATGGTTCGGGGGCATACTTGCTGGATGCAAAAACAGCAAGAATCAAGGAACTTTATCATACCAAGGGAGATAGGAAACACCAATTGCCAAGTGACGCTGTTTATTGCTTTATAAAAGATCGGCATGGGGTCAACTGGTTCGGCTTTTACCGCTTTGGTATGTGCTATACGTTTTATAGTGCTCCTGTTTTTCATCGTTATTCTTTCGATGGCTTTACTACAGAAGGACTTACTGTCCGTTCTTTCTATATAGGTAATCAGGTAAAACTGATTGGTACCAATGATGGCTTGTATTATGTAGATGAGGCTCGTAAGTTTGTGAAGTTGCTTTCACCGGAGCATCTCTTAGGTGCTCATATTATTACCAATATCATCTATTATAAGGAGCGCTATTATATTGGCACATACGATGGAGGTATCTTGGTGCTGAATCCTCAGACTTTTGAAGTTTCTCGCATTCCTGGTGAACCATTGTTGACAACAGCTACGATTTCTTCTTTTGATATAAGCAGGGATAATCAGTTGTGGATAGGAACCGGTGAGGGTGTTTTTGTATGGGATGCAGAAGGACATATCACGAGATATACAGAGAACAATTCGCGCCTCTGTGGAGGTATGGTTAATTTCATGTTCGATGGTAAGGGGAATGGATGGGCTTGCTCGCAAGGGTTATCTCTCTATGTTGCTGCCACGAAAACTTTCGAGAACTCCCACTTCCCTAAAGGCTTTTTCAATTCGGAGATAAGTTTGGGATGTGTGAGAGGTCATGACGGGCTGATGTTTTTCCCCAAAAAGATTCAGGTATATTATACAAACCCATCCATGACGAACTTCGGACAGTTGGATATGCCAAATGAATTGATCAATAGCATCAGTTATGGATTCCTGGATGATATGAAAGGTTACTATTGGATAGCTACAGACCATGGCTTGTATCGCTTGAACTATCAGATGAAAGACTTGCAGCATTTTGGGTATGGCGAGGGACTGATGTGCCAGTTCATCAACACCAATGGTATCCATTTGGATGACAAAGGACATATATGGATAGGAACCTCAAATGGCTTGATGGAGGTGGACGAGCAGGCTTTGGAGTATTGGCTGCACCACAATCCTTATCGTATCAGTCTCTATGACGTGCGTTGCGGCAGCGACTTAATGCAATATATCTGGGAAGACCAAGTGAATGATGGACACCGTATCAATGTTAAATGGAATATCGTCTCAGAGAAACTCTCTTTCCGTATTTTGCTGCAAGACTATGCCCGTCCTTTCGGCCGCCTTTACCAATATAAGTTAGATGGTGAAAAGGATTGGCACAGTGTGGATGACGGAAAGGATGTGGTGCTTGAAAACCTCATGCTGGGTGTTCATCATCTCAAAGTAAGATTGGCTGGAGCCCCAGCTACAGAATGCGATTACACAATAACGGTTACTCCATCATGGCTTGCCATTCTTGAATTCATCATCCTGATTGCATCCATCGTCTTGTTCCTGATGTGGCGCAACTATCATAAGAACGCCAAGGCTCTCTTAAACGAACGTGACGAGATAGAAACAGCACTGATAGAGGTGGAGCAGGAACAGCAGCAGGCGGAAATGGAGAATGAAGAACGAAGAGCTTTTGAAAGTGAAGAACGAAGAGTGAAGAGTGAAGAATCCAATAGAGATGCTTCCTTGAGTACTCCCAAGTATGCTCGTGTCAAGGTGGATGAGCAGGAGTTTGCTGAGATTGTGGAACGTATGAAATCTTACATCGAGGAGAATCGTTGCTATATTAACCCAGAACTGAAGATGAGCGATCTTGCCGAAGTACTGGGAATGTCGTCGAGTAAGTTGAGTCAAGTCTTCAGCCTTTATGTCAAGGAGAACTATTATGAGTTTATCAATAAGTATCGCTTGAATGAGTTCAAGCGGTTGATTGATGAGGGCGAATACAAGAAATATACCCTGACGGCTCTCAGTGAAAAGTGCGGATTCAAGAAATCGAGTTTCTTCAGTACTTTCAGAAGAGTGGAGGGAATGACTCCTACTGAATATATGAAAAAGGTAAAAAAGTAAAAAGGTAAAAGAGTAAAAAGTTAATAGAATGGTGGGAATGATGCTACGATAAGGTGTCTGTACGTGCCGGTGAAAGGCGAAGTTTTGAGTGTATGAACTTACACTTATAACTTCGCCTAATTTAGATAAACTTGATTCTATAGTCTTGTAAATAGCTGATATATAATGAGTTAAATGAAATGGACGAGTTGAAAAATGAGTTGGTGGTAGTTGCTGTCTAAAAAGTTGCGTCGTGTCCGAAAAGGTTTTATCTTTGCAATCGTAATTCAAAACAATTGAAGTCGAATGGCAATCTTTACAAACGTAAATATAAAACCTTTAATAGATATGGAACGGAATAACAATCTTCAAAACCGTAGTCTGGTGGCTCTTATATATAAGAAGTACTACACCGACCTCATGCAATATCTCATGAGCTATACACATGATGTGATGGCTGCAGAAGATATGCTCCAAGATCTCTTCATGAAGGTAATGTCTCTTGACGTTATATCAGAAGAAAGTGCCAAAAACTTACTCTTTGTGATGGCGAAACGTATGATTATCGATGATGCTCGTCACAAGGCTTTTGTGCGTGAAAGTGAGAAGCAGTTGGCGCTTTCTATGAGTGGTATGGAAGATCATTCCATGGCGCATCGTATTGAAGCTGCCGACATCCTCTCTTTCGAGCAGCGTCATCTTGCAGAAATGCCGACCAAGCGTGCTAATATATATAAAATGTATAAGCACGAAGGTCTGACTACCGATGAAATCGTGGAAAAGCTTCAGTTGAGTAAGCGTACGGTGGAGACTCATATCTATCATTCGACCAAGGATATGAAAGCCTATTTACGTAAAATAATCTAATTATCCGTTTTGAGATATAAAGGAAGGAATAAAAACTATAAACAATATAACAATACCTAATTATGAAGCATAATTTCATTAAAGCATGTATGCTCTCGGGATTGGTAACGCCTCTTTTTTCTGCCTCAGTGCTGGCAGCGGGCAATCCTAATCCAGTTGTAGCACAGCAGCAACAGGTGCAAGGTACAGTTGTAGATAAGACGGGCGAGCCGCTTATCGGTGTGACAGTACAGGTGGTAGGACAGCAAGGCGGTACCGTTACTGATCTCGATGGACATTATTCCATCAAAGCGGCAAAGGGTGCTCAAATCAAGTTCACCTACATAGGTTTTACAGAACAAATATTGAAGGTTATTGGCAATACGCTTGATGTTACAATGAGTGAAGACAGTCAGTCTCTTCAGGAAGTGGTGGTCGTAGGTTATGGTACTCAGAAGAAGGAATCTTTGACGGGTGCCGTTACCGTAATTGACAGCAAGGCTTTTGAAGGCAAGGGTGGCTTGGCTTCTCCATTGCAGGCTTTGCAAGGTCAGGTGCCAGGTGTTATGATCAGCCGTTCTTCTTCTGCGCCTGGTGATGAGAGCTGGGGCTTGAATCTCCGTGGCTCTTCTTCCATGAACTCTACGGAGCCTCTCGTTGTCATTGATGGTGTTGCTGCCAATAGCGTGAGCGAGTTGCGACTTCTCAACCCAGACGATATCGAGAGTATCAACTTCCTGAAGGATGGTTCTGCTGCCATCTATGGTAGCCGTGCTGCTGGTGGAGTTGTGCTCGTTACTACCAAGAAAGGTAAGGAAGGCAAACTGCAAATCAATTATAGTGGTAGTGCAACGCTGAAGACTGTGGGCTTGATGCCTGAACTTTGCAACATCGACCAGTGGGCTGACGGCGTCCAGCAGATGCTCCGCAATGACAATAATACCAGTAATGTCTGGTACACTTATGCAGAGTTGGCAAAGAAGTACAAGGGTGGCTACATCGACCTGGAGAAGACTGCCAATCCATTCGGACAGGCTGCCTTCACCGACGTGAAGGACTTTGTTTTTGACGATGAGGCAGACTGGCTCGGCAGTCTCTTTGGCTCTACATGGAGTACCAGCCAGAGCTTGAGCCTGGCAGGTGGTACCGACAAGAATTCTTTCCGTATCTCAGGTAGCTTCCTCTATGATGGCTCACCTCTCCAGTATGGTAACAATAACAATAAGCGATACAACATCCGCTGGAACAATACCAACAAGCTCAACAAGATGTTTACTCTTGAGAGTAGCATCGCCTATAGCCGACAGGAGCAGGTGGTTCCTACATTGGTAAGTTCAGCCTTGACTACCAGCATGCCTATGCCAGGCTTGCCATTGACCACACAGGAAGGCAAGGCTTACGCTTGGGGCTCCTGGGGATCGCCTGTAGCAAAATTGCAGCAGGGTGGCGACAACAAGCTCTCTGTTCGTTCCCTCAGTATCAGCGAGACCTTGAAGGCTAAGCTGACTGACTGGTTGGATGCCAATGTCAACGTGGGCTACAATACCAACGAGGCTCGCCGCCGCACCATCCAGAACAGCATCACCTATTATAATTATACAGGTACCAGCAAGACCCTGGAAGATCCTACGCAGGCCAAGTCTTACTTCAAGCAGACTTCTTCTCGTACCGACTTCTATAGTATCTCCGGTTTTGTAAATGCTCACAAGACATTCGCCAAGTTGCACAATACGAGCCTCACTCTCGGTGCTCAGTATGAATTGAAGGATATGGAGATGTTTGGTGCCAACTACACCGATATTTTGGAAGGTCTCGATGTTATCAATGGTAACGGTACGTTGACCTTGACCAGTGATGATATCCTCAAGAACAACTATCGCAATGCCATCATGTCTTACTTCGGTCGTTTGAACTACGACTTCGACAGCAAGTATCTGCTGGAGTTCAATGGCCGTTACGACGGTAGTTCCAAGTTCTTGCCACAGAACCGTTGGGCATTCTTCTGGGGCACATCTTTGGGATGGCGCATCAATCAGGAGAATTTCCTGAAGGATGTGGAATGGTTGAGTAATTTGAAACTTCGTGCTTCTTATGCCGAGATGGGTTCTCAGAGCGGTATCGACAATTATGACGGCTATCAGTTCTATAACCTCGGTACATTGACCGGAGCCTATGTAGGCAGCGACAAGCTTACTACCATCAAGACCAATGGTAAGTTTGCTTCTACCACGCGTCAGTGGGAGCGTATCAAGAACTACAACGTGGCTCTCGACTTCGGATTCTTCAATGGAGCATTGACAGGTACCGTGGAAGCCTTCTTGAAGGAGAACGACAATATGCTCGTGGCTATTACCTATCCAGCTATACTCGGCGACAAGGCTCCTACTGCCAATAATGGTAAATTCAAGGACTGGGGTTACGAGGGTAGCATTAATTACAACGGAAAGATAGGCGAGGTGAAGTATCATGTAGGTGGTAACATCACCTTCACCCGAAATGAGTTGACCGATTACGGTGGCACCACCGTATTGAAGTCGGGATATACCAGCACCCAGCAGGGCTATTCACTCAACTCTATCTTTGGTCTTCGCTATGGTGGCAAGATACAGAACGAGGAGCAGTTGAAAGCATATATGACAAAATACTATCCAAACAACGGAATCAACATGCCAGCCAACCTGCGTGTGGGCGACAACATGTACTGCGATGAGAATGGAGACGGAGTGCTCGATTACAAAGATTACATTTATCTTGGTAGTGATATTCCGGAAATCTCTTACTCATTCAATGCTGGTGCATCATGGAAGGGCATCGACTTCAATATCGTGTTCCAAGGCTCAGCCAACCGATTTGTATATCGTGGCATTGACTCATGGACCGTTCCGTTCCGTACTCCTTACACCAATTCTACAACAAGCAGTATTGGCAATACATGGAGCGAGACCAATCCGAATGCTTACTATGCACCATATACAATGGATGCCAACATCATCAACTACAACTATCAGGCAAATTCGCAGACAGCACAGGATGGTCGTTATATCCGACTCAAGAACCTGACCGTAGGCTACAACTTGCCAGCTGGTTTGCTGAAGAAGATAGGTTTCATCAACATGGCCCGTATCTACTTCACTGGTGAAGACCTTTGGGAGAGCACCAAGATTTCAGATGGATGGGATCCGGAGGCTAAGCGCGATGCAAGAGGCACAGGCCGCTACCCATTCAGCCGTAACTTTACTTTCGGAATGAACCTTACGTTCTAATGTTTAGTATTTAATGTTTAATTATTCATAGATGATAGATATGAAAACGATATATAATACAATCAAGGTTGCCTGTGTGGGAATGTTGACGATGGCGATGACCAGCTGTTTGGACTTCTCGCCGGAGTCTCAGATGAACGATAAAACCGTTTGGTCTTCGGCTACCAACTTCCAGTTGTTCGCCAACCAGTTCTATTCTTACACCCGCGATATCCAGGCTGGAGATGCCAACGGCTATCAGTATGCCGTGAGTGACGGTCCTCATAGCGATACTCGAAGCGACTTGATGGCAGAGGCAAATGTCAATGTGTATAGTCAGGGAACCAATACTATCCCTGAGCGTGACAAGAACTATTCTTCGCTCTATACACATATTTATTATACCAATTTGCTGCTGAAGAATGCAGCAGGCTATGCAGATCAGAAGGCTATTGCCGTGCCAGTGGCAGAGGCTAAGTTCTTCCGTGCCTACAGTTACTTTGAATTGGTACAGCTTTATGGAAATGTGATTCTCCTGACAGAACCTGTAGATATGGATTCGCCTGCGATGAACGCAGCACGTGATGATCGTGGATTGGTTATCGACCAGTGTATCAAAGACCTCAAGGAAGCAGCAGAAGGCTTGCCAGAGACTGCATCTGAGGCTGGCCGCCTTTGCAAGGATGCTGCCAATGCCTACCTCTCTCGTGTAGCTCTCTATGAGGCTACCTGGCAGAAGTTCCACAATGGTGGTGCCAATGCTACCAGCAACAGCGAGCGCGTTACCTCTCTCCTCACCATCGCCAAGAATGCTGCTAAGGCAGTGATGGATGGTGGTCGCTTCAAACTCTTCTACAATGAGAAGTTGGGCACGGAGAGTTATCGCTACATGTTCATCCTGGAGGATGCACAGTGTAATCCTGCAGGATTGACCACCAAGGACAATACGGAGTATATCCTGGCTCGTCGCCACAAGAGCACTGATGGTGTAGCCTTGAACATTACAAAGGCTTACTTGATGAATGCTGTTTATCCTACCCGTAAGTTGGCTAATTTGTATGTTTGCCAGGATGGCCTGCCTATCGAAAAGTCGCCTCTCTTCAAAGGATACGACAAGGCTACTTCTGAGTTCCAGAATCGTGACAACCGTATGCTCACTACATTGACCAAGCGTGGTGACAAGGTTTGGGATAATACCGCAGACCACTGCCGCACAGCCTGGGATGAGAGTGATGAAAGCCGTGCCAAGAGCGTGAGTGCTACAGCCAATGGTGGTTATCAGACTCATAAATGGGCAGTGGAGCGCCAGGTGGCAGACAAATATGAAACCATGGATTATCCTGTTATCCGCTATGCGGAAGTACTTCTCAACTATGCTGAGGCTACCTATGAGTTGGAAAACAAGATTTCTGACGACGACCTTAACAAGAGTGTCAATCTTGTTCGCCAGCGTTCTAATCCTAATATGGTGAAACTCAGCAATGCCTTGGTTACTAACAATGGCTTGAGTATGCGAGATGAGATTCGCCGTGAGCGCACCGTAGAGTTGGTTTTCGAGGGCTATCGCATCGACGATCTCAAGCGTTGGGCTACAGCTTCTACAGAGATGCCGCAAGATTTGCTTGGCGTGAAGTGGAAGGGAACTGAATTTGAGTCTCTTTGGGCAAAGCAGAGCCGTCAGGTGAATGCCGAGGGATGTATCATTCTCTATAGCAACCGCACATGGAGCGATAAGAACTATCTCTATCCATTGCCATCAGAACAGTTGCAGCTCAATCCTAATTTGGGTCAGAACCCTGGTTGGGAATAAGGTAGTGTATAATGAGTAATGTTTAGTGTTTAATGAGATATTCTAAATAACAGACAATTATGAAACGTTATAACAAGATATATACCATGATGCTGATGCTCGGCTTGGCTGTTACATCGTTCACATCATGTAGCGATGACGATGAAGGTGGAAATCTTTTTTCGGCAGTCATCGCGTCAAGCGTCGAATTCAACCTCGCACAGGACAAGCAGATGCTGGTTTATACCGACGAGACAGGTGCCCAGTGTTTGCCTATGATCAAGGGCGAGACATTGAAGTTGGATTATACGGTTACTCCAGATTCTGTGACATATAAAGATGTAGTCTGGACAACGTCGAATGCCGACTTTGTCACCGTATCAGAGGAGGGTACCATCTCTGCAGTGGATGGTGATGGTTATTCCATCGTACAGGTAGCTCCTGTCGGTCTCTATGAGGGTAGCGGCATCAGTGCCAACCTCAAGGTTGTAGTGTCTAGCGAGCTGCGTATGGCTACAAACATCCCCGTGACTTCTTCTGCTGATGAAGTCTATGCGGGTGATACGCTCCACATGCAGGCAAGCATCTTGCCGGCTAACTCTACTTACAAAACCGTGAAGTGGTCTGTGGATGATGAGAATGCGGCAAGCATCGATCCAAAGAGTGGAGTGCTCACCGCCAAGCAGGTTTCCGCCATCTTGACTCCTGTAACCGTGAAGGCAACTGCCCTCGATGGTTCCAACGTAGTGGGCGAGAAGGTTATCAATGTAAAGAGGATTGTTACTCCAGAGAATGTAACCATCGACCAGGCTTACGCTGCAGAGAATGGCTATTACTGTGCTCAGAACGAACAGACCCTGAATCTCAACTATACTACGGTTCCTGCTGAGTGTACCACCTCTTTGCTGAAGTGGTCTTCATCAGATGAGAGTGTGGCAACGGTGAATGCGGGTGTCGTAAGCTTCAAGGGCTTTGGCGCTGTCACCATTACGGCGACAACTCCTGATGGCAAGAGTAGTAGCATCAACCTCAATATTCCTGTAGGTTTGATTCGTGAAACCTTCCACAACGAGAAGCATTATAGTCTCTACAATGCTAAGCAGAGTGGCAATGGCACAGAGAGCTCTCACGTATGGCACGATGGTTATATCACAATAACCACTTATACCCAGAATGCTACCAAGCAGCGTGGTGACCTCAAGTGGTGGGATACTCCTGTAACGCTCCATGCTGGCAATTATCCTATCCTCGCCATTAAAATGGATGAGGTGAAGGATCAGGAAGGCATCACTGCCCGTAACCTCAACTTCGATGTGGTAGGTAAGAGCGAGAGTGGTACTGACTTCAAGGCTCTTGGTGGTGGTAACAACAAGTACTCTGGTGAGTATAAGTGTTCTGATGGAAGCCATGTCTTCATCTACGACCTGAGCACCGTGGCATTCGGTACCGGTGGTATTGCTCCTACCAATGAGGCAATTTCATTCAATACCTTCCAGTTGAAGGTGGCTGATATTGCTACTGTTACTCATCAGATACAGTATAACGTATATTGGATGCAGAGCTTTAAGAGTATTGAAGACCTCCAGAGCTACATTAAGAATGTGGATGGTTTGACTTACGAGGTGAAGAAATAATTAAGTAATCCATCACTACAATTCGTATCTTGAATAAAAAAGATATTCGTATTATGAACAAGAAAAGTTTTATCATAGCAGGTTTGGCAGCACTCATGCTGCTGCCAACCTCTTGCAGAGAGAATGAGTTCGGACAGGTGGATTTAACCTTGCCGGAGACTCCTACTGACCCAGGTGTCAATGCAACATATACATTCAATCACCCATGTGCAATGTACACTGCCGCCGATTTCGATAGAGTAAAGTCTGAAATTGCTGCTGGTTCCATTCCTGAGGTGACGAAAGCATTCCAATGCTTGAAAACCAGTAAGTATGTGGGACTTAACTATCAGGCTAATCCTCAGGAAGTCATCGTTCGCGGTGATGCTACAGGAACGGGTGTCTCTGGTGAAAACTATATGTACGCCATGCGTGATGCTGCCGCAGCTTATCAGATGGCGATGCTCTGGAAGTTGACCGACAATGAGGCTTACGCCAAAAAGTCGGTGGAAATCCTTAAGGCTTGGGCTGCTAAGTGTAAGAAAATCACTTCCAATGATGCCAACCAGGTACTTGCTGCTGGTGCACAGGGATATACCTTTGCCTGCGCTGCTGAAATCATGACTACTTATAGCGGTTGGTCTAAGGCTGACCAGGATGTCTATAAGAAATGGATGCTCGATGTGTTTGCAAGCAAGAATAAGGACTTCCTCGACAACCATACAGGCAATAAAGTCTGCGCCCTCCACTACTGGAGTAACTGGGACTTGCTCAACCTGTGTTCTTATATGGCTATCGGCATATTGATCGAGAATAGTGAGATGGTAAACTACGTAGTAAACTATTTCTATAATGGAGCAGGTAACGGTTGTATCAAAAACCTGATAGTTGGCGACTTGTTGGATGATCCTCTGGGGTCAGGAGAAAAACTGGCACAGGATCAGGAGAGCGGTCGTGACCAGGGACATGCGCAGATGTCAGCTATGGTGGTTGCCAATTTAGCTCAGATGGCATATAGCCTCTATGAGCAGAATAGGTTGAATGCAGACGCAGCCAAGCTTGACTTCTTTGCAGCCAATGACAATGCCCTCATGAAACTCGGTGAATATGTGGCATTGAGCAACCTTCGCAATGGAAATGACAATGCAAACAAGGAAGGCCAGTGGCTTGTCAATGCCAGCAATATGCCTTTCAATAAGTATGTATATTGTACGGGCTGTACTTGCAAGGACCAGAATCATGGAGCTACCCATGTGGCTTTGGCAGACAACAAGGTTGAGAATGGCAAGGAAACAGGTGGCCGTGGTGAAGTTCGCCCAGGTTGGGAAATCTTCTATAACCACTATGCCAAGGTGAAGGGTTTGACTTCTGGCTACATTTATGCAGAGAAAATGGCCAAGAAACTTCGCCCGGAGTGTGGTGCCGGTGACAGTAGATATGGCGACAATTCTGGCGCTTTCGACCAGTTGGGATGGGGCACCTTGATGCTCTATCGCTAAGCAAGAACATAAGTTTTTAAGAGTTTTATTAGTTGTGGCTTTTGGATAAGCCAATGTGAAATCCCTCGTTAGGAAATCTATCTTGATTTTCGGCGAGGGATTTTTACGTAAAGGATGCTAGAGAGCCGTACTGATAGTACAATTAACAATATTATTAACTAAAAAATATGATTATATGAAGAAGAATTTACTTAAGGGAATGATGTTTTCTGCTTTTGCAATGCTGAGTATGAGTGCTTTCGCTCAGACCACTGTTACCATTCAGCCAACAGCTGATACTTGGATTCGTCTGAACAACAAGACCAACCAGGCTGCTGCTGTTAATATGGAACTTCAGACTTATACAAACGAGGCTGATGCTTCAAAAAGTCAAAGTATGTTGGGCTTGATGTCTTTCGAGATTCCTGCTGACGCTTTGGCTGATGATGTTACCATTACTAAGGCTTCTCTCCGTCTGGTGGCTAAGCGTGTCAAAGGTGATAGAATGGTTAACGTCTATAAATATACTGCGTTTGAGGAGAATACTGTCTATGGAACCGAGGCAGACAATGTTGCAGCTTCAATGGTAGATGATAACCTGCTGACAACTTTCAAGGCAGAGGGAAAGGCCGGTGCTGACATTACTACAGATGAAATTGTCAACACTTCATTTACCAATATTGCCAAATGGACAACAAATGTAGATATGACAGAAGCTCTGAAAGGCTTGTCTGAGGGTAATTTCAATATCTTATTGGCTAAACAGAAGGATGAAGCCAAGTCAACCCAGATTTTCACCAAGGATGCTAAGGATTTTGAAAATACAAAGAACACAGATACTCCAATTGCTTTTGCTGCAGCCGATTTGGTACCACAGCTTACCATAGTCTATACCAAAAAGGAAACTACAGGTGTAGAGAACGTTGAGGTAACAGTAGCAGCAGATAAGGACGCTCATGTGTATAATTTACAGGGAGTTCGCATGAATGCAGAGAATCTTCCAGCAGGCATCTACATCAAGGGTGGTAAGAAGTTTGTAGTAAAGTAATCTGAAAGAAACTGGCGGGTTTCATACCTATGAAATCCGCCAAACTCTTTGTTTTTAGCATCTTTGTGGCGGGATATATTAAAAATCATGAATTCTTCATTACATTACTTGGCAGGAATACTCGCATATCCTTAGCACAATGAGTTGGAGACTCCTTTAAGAATAGCACAAGATGAATTTCCTGCCCTTTCTTAATAAAAGGTAAGTACTTAGCTTTCTGCTCCAAAACATTCATGAGCCTGTCGGCATCTTCATCGTGCGTCCATTTACATTCTCCTACCAAGATATGCTTCTTATCAATAGACTCTGCCACAACATCCAGCTCAACCATCTTTCCATCCTTATTTTCTGGCGGAAATATCTTACCCCACCAACGAGATGCGACATTGTAGGCTATGCCA
>OBCI01000111.1_pt1 | contig 20105 bp, 21 predicted proteins | sample 1495881 | NCBI WGS metagenome assembly OBCI01 (sample SAMN03418262, study PRJEB22391) | human gut metagenome | biome: human-gut; feature: organic feature; material: feces | host: Homo sapiens | place: Tanzania | collected 2013-01 | reverse complement strand
GGAACCGCACGTACGGTGGTGTGGGAGGTCGGTAAATGTGAAAATAGGAGGCAAAAGCCTTTTATGATTAGCATTTACCTCCTACCCGATTTCTTTTCTTTTCTTTTCTTTTCCTTCCTTTCCTTCTCCTTCCTCATTTCTCATTTCTCATTTGTCATTTCTCATTCTTTAATCTTTCTCATTTGTCATTTCTCCTTGTTTCTATGAAAAAGTTGCAATATAATTTGGTGTTGTTAGCTTTTTCTATTATCTTTGCAGAAAATATTATATCTTATGGGATTATTCGGTTTTTTTAATAATAAGAAAAAGGAAACTCTCGACAAAGGACTCGAGAAAACCAAGGAGAGTGTATTCAGTAAGTTGGCACGTGCTGTAGCAGGTAAATCAACCGTTGATGATGATGTACTCGACGATCTGGAGGAGGTTTTGATTACCTCTGATGTCGGTGTGGAGACTACGGTGAAAATTATCCACCGCATCGAAGAGAGAGTTGCTCGTGATAAGTACGTTTCTACCTCTGAACTTGACAGAATCCTCCGCGAGGAAATCGCTAATCTGCTCTCTGAAAATCATTCTGATGATAATGACGATTGGGATTTGCCTTCCGATCACAAACCTTATGTCATTCTCGTTGTCGGTGTGAATGGTGTGGGTAAAACTACTACCATCGGCAAGTTGGCTTACCAGTTTAAGAAGGCTGGCAAAAAGGTTTATCTCGGTGCCGCTGATACCTTCCGTGCAGCTGCAGTTGAGCAGATCTGCATCTGGGGAGAGAGAGTTGGGGTGCCTGTGGTGAAGCAGCAGATGGGTTCCGATCCTGCTTCTGTTGCCTTCGATACCCTCCAGAGTGCTAAGGCTAATGGCGCCGACGTGGTGCTGATTGATACTGCCGGACGACTGCACAACAAGGTGGGACTGATGAATGAGCTCAAGAAAATCAAGGATGTCATGAAGAAGGTTTTGCCTGAGGCTCCTGATGAGGTGATGCTCGTGCTCGATGGCAGTACCGGACAGAATGCGTTTGAGCAGGCTAAGCAGTTTGCCGCAGTCACTAACATTACATCCTTGGCTATCACCAAACTTGATGGTACTGCCAAAGGTGGTGTGGTAATCGGGATCTCAGACCAGTTGAAGGTGCCTGTGAAGTACATCGGACTGGGTGAGGGAATGGAGGATATGCAGCTCTTCAATAAGAAAGAATTTGTAGATTCTCTCTTCAAGAAAGACTAAGTCCTCTTTCTCTAATGACAAGGACTATTTTCAGTGAAATACAAAGACGCGTCTGTCTTTCTTCTCTCTATATAAACGGAACAAGATCCTCTCTATAAGACGGCTTGGTGATTTTCAAAAATTAGAAATAAAACGGTAGATTAAGAAAACGTGAAAAAGAACGAAATCGATATAATTACGATGGGCTGCTCCAAAAATCTGGTGGACAGCGAGTTACTGATGAAGCAGTTTGAGGCAAACGGCTATCACTGCGTGCACGATTCCAAGCGCCCACAGGGTGAAATCGCAGTCATCAATACTTGCGGATTCATCGGGGATGCCAAGCAGGAAAGCATTGATACGATCCTGGAATTTGTGCAGCGCAAGCAAGAAGGTAAGGTTAGAAAACTCTATGTCATGGGTTGTCTCTCACAGCGTTATCAGAAAGAACTTGAAGCTGAAATTCCTGAAGTTGATAAGTTTTACGGCAAGTATAACTACAAGCTTCTTCTCAGTGAACTGGGAAAGGCTGAGGTGCCTGCTTGTAATGGTCGTCGCCATCTCACCACACCACGACACTATGCTTACGTGAAGATTTCCGAAGGATGCGACCGCCATTGCGCCTATTGCGCTATTCCGATTATTACTGGCAAGCACGTAAGCCGCCCGAAGGAGGAAATCCTGCAGGAAGTTCGCGAAATGGTAGCGGATGGTGTGAAGGAATTCCAGATTATCGCCCAGGAACTTACCTATTATGGGCTTGATATCGATGGTAAGCATCATATCACGGATTTGATTTCCGACATGGCTGATATCCCTGGTGTCAAGTGGATTCGCCTGCATTATGCTTATCCAAACCAGTTCCCGATGGATTTGCTTGATGTGATGCGCGAAAAGCCAAATGTCTGCAAGTATCTCGATATCGCACTGCAGCATATCAGTGACCACATGCTCGACCGTATGCATCGCCATGTGACCAAGAAGGAGACGATGGAACTGATACAGGCTATCAGAGAAAAGGTGCCGGGCATTCATATCCGAACCACTCTGCTCGTCGGTTTCCCGGGAGAAACTGAGGAGGATTTCCAGGAACTGATGGAGTTCGTGAAATGGGCGAAGTTTGAGCGCATGGGTGCTTTCGCTTATTCCGAAGAGGAAGGTACCTACAGTGCCAAGCATTATGAAGATGATGTTCCGGAGGAAGTGAAGCAGAGCAGACTGGATCAGTTGATGGCGCTTCAGCAGGATATCAGTGCTGAAGTGGAAGCTGAAAAGGTGGGCAAGGTGCTCAAGGTCATCATTGATCGCAAGGAAGGCGACTATTATATCGGTAGAACGGAATTCTGCTCTCCTGAGGTGGATCCTGAGGTGCTGATTCCTGCCACCAAGCGACTGAGAGTGGGTAACTTCTATGGCGTGAAGATTACTTCAAGTGAAGAGTTTGATCTGTATGGAGAATTGGTCTAAGGATCTTTTATGGAGAATTGATATAAGATGAACAATAAACAATACATCGCTGAGCTGGCTCGCAAAACCGGTTTCTCACAGGAGGATACTCAACGCCTTGTGAGAAAGGTGATTGATGCGATGATAACTCAGTTTGAAGAGGGCGAACAGGTGACGATTCCTGATTTCGGCACCTTTGAGGTGAAGAAACGACTGGAGCGTGTAGTGGTCAATCCGCTTACGAAGAAGCGCCAGCTGGTTCCTCCGAAACTTGTGCTCGGATTCCGACCTGTTGCTTCCGTCAAGGAAAAAATAAATAATGGAGGGGAGGAAGATGAGTAAGTCGAGTTTGTCTGTTTTGGCTAAGGCTGTTGCCAGCAAGCGTGGACTTACCCAGGTTGAGGCTGAGCGCTTTATTGCCACCATGTTTGATGTTGCCGGTGCCGGCATCCAGGAGGACAAGTTGCTGAAAATGAAGTGGCTGGGTACCTTCAAGATTACTTCCGTGAAAGATAGGGAGAGCGTGGATGTCAATACCGGTGAGCGAATCCTGATAGAGGGGCGCGATAAGATTTCTTTTACTCCGGATAATATCCTGAAGGAAATCATCAACAAACCTTTTGCCCAATTCGAAACCGTTGTGGTGAATGATGGTATCGATTTCTCTGATATTGACGAGAAATTCGCCAATATGGAAAGGGAAGAAGAGGAACTGCAGCTTCAGAAAGAGCAGGAATGCCATGATGAAGAGGTGGTTCAAGAGGAGCAGAATGCGGAACAGCCTCAGAAAGAAGATCTGTCTCAGGAGGCAAAGAAGTCTCAAGAGAGTCTGTTGGATGCAGAGTTGCAGTCTCAGGAAGGTGGACAGAAGGATGAACTGTCTCAGGAAGTAAATACTCCGATTTCAGAAGAAACGGTTGCTTTGTCTTCAGAATTGAAAAACGCTGAGATATCAGAAGATGATATTTCTGAGACTTCCGAAGATAATATCTCTCAAACTTCAGATGATACTATTTCTAAGACTGAAGAAAACGGTATTCCGGAAGAAGTTGGAATGCTGATTTCTCATTTGAAGGAAAATGAATCTGAAGCAGAAGAAATAGAAAAGGTGGAAGAAGCTAAAGTTAAAGAAGAGGCAGAAGTCCCAAAAGCAGCAGAAGCCCACGTTGAGAAAACGCCTGAAGAGGCGAAGGTTGTCGTTTCGCAATCGAATGTGGAGAACAAGAAGCAGCCAGAATATGACGAGACACTCGATGAAGACGAAGCTTATGCTTCAGACCATCACCATCTCGTGATACCAAAATATGTGGTCGCCTTGGTATCTGTGGTCTTTGTTGCTCTATTGGGTGGCCTATGCTGGTTTGCCTTTATTTACGGCAAAATGCAGGCTCGACAAGAGCAGATGGAGATGCAGTTGAAGGCTATCAAACCTCAGCCTCAACCAAAACCTAAGCCAACGGTAGTTGCTCCTGTGGATACAGCGAAGTCTGTTGCTTCCTCGGATGATAAAACTGACGCAGAGAACGTTCTGGCTAATGGTGCTCAGGCAAACAATGAGCAGACAGACCATGCTCAGTTGGCAATGAAGAAAAAGGCCAAGCAGGACAGCATCCGGATGGCTCAAGCTAATAATGCCGTGAAAATGGCTGAAAAGGCTTCTGTGTATCTCAACGATCCTCGCATCAGAACAGGCGCTTATCGTATCGTGGGTGTAGAAAAGACCGTGACGGCTAAGAGTGGTCAGACTTTAGCAGGATTGAGTAAACTCTATTTGGGGCCTGGCATGGAATGCTATATGCAGGCCATTAACGGATGTTCTGAGATAAAACCGGGACAGAAAGTGAAGATTCCAAAGCTGGAACTGAAAAGAAAAGGAAAAAAGAATTAAATCTGCAATGATACTGAATCAATTTTCATAGTAGGATATAAAATTCCCCCGCTTCATCAGAATCAAGCGATTCTTGTGGAGCGGGGGATTTCTTTTTCTTCTTGGATTAAGTTTTATAATTCAAAAATACCCTTCAGGGCAGCGCGAGCAATCTTTTCGTATTCTTCACCGAGGTCAGCAAAGCGCAATACACAGTTGGCAGCAGCATGCTTGATACCCATATTATCGCCTTGTAAGGCAACTGCAGCCTGGTCGAGAAACTCATTGATGCCTCTCTCGTTAGCTTCCTGTCCGTTGGCGAAAAGTCTTGCTAACAGTTGGAATCCTGCTATCTCATAAAGCGTCTTGTCTGTGGCAATCCACTCATAGGCAATGGCAGGAGCATAATCCACATGCTGCAGAAGATTGAATGCCAGCATCTCAGCCATTTCCTGGCTCTTGACCTGTTCCATCCAAATGTCTGTGATCTCTGGCAGCATCTTCTCTGCCGGCATGATGAGGGTGGCAAGAATCTTGCATTCACGGATGTCTTCCTTCCAGAGTTCAATGGCCAGTTCATAATCCTTGCCATATTCCAAGGCCATCTTCTTCAGTTCTATGAAAGGTACGCCCCAGTTGATCTTATAGCCTAAGCCTTTCTGGGTCATCGACTGAGAGGTTGGACCACTCATTAAGAGGCGAAAACTTCGCTTGATCTTCATCAGTTTCTGATGAGTTTCTTCATTCATGTTTATTTCCTTTTAGAGTTTCTTTACTGATCTGATTCCAGCTTTCTGCTACAGTTTCATCACTTCGCAGAACATGCCGTCAAACTGTTCTTCGATTCCCTTTGGTTCTTCCTTGAAGATACCATAGAGGGCACTTCCGCTACCGCTCATGGAGGCGTAGACTGCACCTTGGTCGTAAAGTTTCTGCTTGATGGCTGCCAGTTCCGGGTGCATCTTGAAGATAGGTTCCTCGAAATCATTGAATAGTTCTTCTTTCCAGGTTTCTATCGGTTGGCGCACGATATCACGGCAGCTCTTGGCTGGTTTCTTTGGGGTGATGGCACTGTAAGCCTCCTTGGTGCTTACGGCAACGTCAGGTTTTACGACACAAAGATAGTATCCATGCAGATTGCCATCAGGACCATCTGCAGGCATCAGCACATCTCCGATACCCTCCGCATAAGCAGGTTCAGCTTCGATAAAGAAAGCACAGTCGGCACCCAGTCGGGCTGCATAACGTTCCATTTCCGGATTACCGATATTGAGACGGAAACGCTCATCGAGAAGTCTGATCATGAAGGCTGCATCCGAAGAACCGCCGCCAAGACCGGCTTGAGAGGGGATATGCTTGTAGAGGTGAGTGTGAATGCGTTGCAACTGGTAGTCGGCTGCCAGAATATGGTAAGCCTTTACCACCAGATTTTTCTGCTCATCACAATCCACAGCATTGCCTGTCACCTTCAGGTCGCAGGCAGTATCGCTCGGAAATTTCTCATCCATGTATTTGATTTCCAATGCATCATACAGTGGGATGGGATAGAAGACGGTTTCCAGATTATGGTAACCATCCTCTCTTTTGCTTACGATGTTCAAGCCAAGGTTGATCTTGGCACATGGAAAAACAATCATAGGCTATTTCTTTTTGAATTACTTGGCAGCCTTGCGGAATGTCTCGTTGTTAACTACGATCTTGCCTTCCTCAACATCGATGATTGCCTGATCCTTGATATCTGTATCCATACCCTTGCTTGCGAGCATGATGTTTGCTTCAGAACCCTGTGGCTGTACCATGAACTCCCACTTGTAGTAGTTCTTCTTGTAGTTCTTTGTGGTAACAGTAAAGTCGCTGTTCAAAGTGATGACTGTCTTCTGGTCAAGACTTGCATAGTCACCTGCAGCCTTCTGCTGGAATGCAGAGTCTGTGATAACTTCTACTTCTACTTTAGCAGGTTCTGCTTTTGTTTCTGCCTTTTTGTTGCCGCAAGATGCTGCGAATACCAACATGCCCATGCAGAGGGCCATCATAATTGACTTTTTCATACGTTAAAGATTTTGTGTAACTAAATTATTGTTGCTTAAATTTAACTCTTAATTGATGTAAGCTAAGATTCCACTGACTGTCAGCATCACCCAAATGGAAATAAGTCCTGTATATATTGGATATCTCTGATATTTGAGTTGCATGCCACCCGGCTTAAACTTGTCTGTATAGTTTCTTGCGAAATATCGGAAGACATAGTATGAAGCCGTAGCCGTAATCAGTCCGATGAGCATGCCCACAAAGAGATCGCCTGGATAATGCACTCCGAGATAGATGCGGGAGTAGCTCATCAGCAGCGCCCAGATGGTGAGGAATACCGTCAGCTTGGTGCGCTTCACCAGAAACATTGCAAAGAATGCCATACTCCAGGCGTTGGCTGAGTGGGAGGACGGAAATCCATATCTGCCACCGCGATACCCGAATACGACATGCACCATCGACGAGATCGGATTGTCGGGGTTGCTTGGTCGCATGCGCCCTATCATCGGTTTGAGGAGAGTAGAGGCTGTCTGGTCGCAGATGAATATAATGGCGACGATGACCAGCAGACAAGTGACTGTTTCCTTGATATGGAAATTGCGCAGCATCACATACAGGAAGCTTGCGTAGAATGGTATCCAGACAAACCTGTCAGAATACATGGTCATGAAGTAATCCCAATAATGGTTGTGGAGACCATTGAAATACAGGAATATATTTGTGTCTATTTGATTCAGATAATTAATGATTTCGTTCATGTTTAAGTTTTATTTTGTACTGATGTCATCGTAAAGTTTCTGCAGGTAGGCCTGGCCGCGTTTCAGGTTATAGCCTTTCTTGCCCTTGTCATACACGATTTTCCCTGCCTTGTTGTCATATATGATTGAGTTTTCTTCTGTGACGACCCCAAAGGCATCCGGCACGGTGAAGAAGGCAAATTTCGGTGTGGCATCGCTCAGCATGTTCTTGGAGAACAGGAAGTCATCGTGCTTGATACCCAACTGTCCTAAGAGCGTAGCTGCAATGTCGTGCTGGGTTCCTATCAGATTGATCTTCATCGGTTTGGCGATGGCGCCACCGGCTATGATAAGCGGTATCTGATAGCGGCTTCTGTCGAAATTGTCCAGATGCTCTTTATAGGCTCCCACATGGTCTGGCACCAACACTACGATCGTGTTCTTCCAGCGTGGCAGTTTACTGTATTGCCTGATGATGCTTCCCACCACACTGTCTGTATATGCGAAGGCATTGAGTCGCTGGTCTTTCAGTCTGCGGTAAGGCACTTCGAAAGGCTCATGACTGCTGGAGGTCTGGAAAACTCTGAATTTCGGAGCTCCGTTCTGCTCCTTTCGGATGTCATCCATCAGTCTGTTGGCTACCAGATGATCGTGAACGCCCCATTTGCTGAGCTTTTCATCTATTGGGAAATCTGCATCCGAGATAATCTTCTGGAATCCCTGTGATATCAGGTAGGAACGCTGGTTGGCGAAATCCACATCTCCTCCATAATAATAAGAGGTCTGATAATGACGCTGGTTAACCAATGATCTGGCGATGGAAGGCAGATGGGCTGTCTTGGCAGGATACCTCATGATGCTGGTAGTAGGCTGCGCTGGATAACCGCTCAGAATGGAAACCAGTCCTCTATCGGTGCGGAAACTGTTGGCATAGAACCGGGTGAAGAGTATACTCTGGCGGGCTATTGAGTCCAGTTGTACAGCCACATCCTTCTGTGTTCCCATAGACGGCATGAGGTCGCTGGCGAAGCTTTCCATGATCACGAGAAGTATATCGGGTGTTCCCCTCATGGCCTCTGGCTTGAGCAGTGGATAGGTATTTTCATCGCTTTGACTGGTCATGGTGGCGAAAATCTTATTTGCTTCCTTCTCGTCCATGAAGCGATACTGCTCAGCGAAATTCTCCTGATGAGCAAGAGACTCCATCAGACTGAACATCGGGTTCACTGCCGAATGGTTTACGTAACTATTCTGACTGAAATATACTTTGCCGGTATTGGCGGTAGAAACCGTTACGCCTCCTCTGATAGGAAGGAATAGCAGACCTGTAAGCAGCAACATGATGATGGAAGTGCGCCCACGGTGTCTGTCAAAATCACTTGATGTACTATATGGTCGGCTATAAGAACCATATCTGTGCTTTTTCTTTTCCCTGATGGTCAGCGAGAGCACGAACCAGATGGCTGCAGCACAGAGTATCAGACAGATAAATCCTAACAGGTCCACCCAGATGCTTGTGCTGGCAAAGGCATCGGCAGGTGACGTGAAGAAATAGAAGAGCGGAGTACTGTCCAAAGGAAAATTCCAATAGGGATACAGGGCTATGTTGAGCACGAAGCAGAAACTCATAAACACTGCAATGATGCCAAAATAGATGGAGAATACAGGACGTATGATTTCTTCCTTGATCCAGATAGAGGCAAGAAGCAGCAGGGCAGGGATGGCCGTAAGGTATCCCGCCATGGAGAGGTCCAGCTGCAAACCGTGCCAGATGACGGCCAGCATAGTACTGAATGGATTTTCCAAAGGCTGGGCTGCTGATGCATGAGTTAGAAGCATGAACAATGGCTTCTGCAGCACAAACAGCACTACCAATATGAGATATATCTTGAAAAAACGCTTAATCTGTTTCATTCTGCCAAATTTAATAGCTGTTACACATTATTATATGTTATAATATACCTATTTTATAATCCATACACATGTAGGCTTGTGATATACTAAGATGATGTCTGAGTAAATCACATGTTGTATATCATTCATCATAGATATATTTTTAGATATTCAACAAGCCATAATATGGCTCGTATTTTCTGCAAAATTACTCAATTTCTTTCATATAAGCAATTTATTTGACTTAAATTTCAAAAAAGAGTAAAAAAAATTTGGATGTTTAGCGAAAAAAGACTATCTTTGCGAAAGAAACAAACAAATTTTATGATATTAACAACATAACATTATGGCTAAGTATAATATTACCCCCAAGAAAGAAAAGAATGCGCGATACCAAACGCTTCTGAGTGAAGAGACTAAAGACCGCTTACGTGATGAGATTTTGAGAATTGTAGTTACTGAAGGTAAATACAAGGACAAAGATTATAATACACGTAAGTTGGCAGAGGATTTGCATACCAATTCAAGATATGTATCTGCTGTTTGTGCTACTCGTTTCCACAAAAACTATCCTGAGTTGGTAAATGATTACCGTGTGAACGATGCAATGTCACTTTTGACGGACAAGCGCTATCTGAACATGACTATTGAGGACATTGCTGAGATGGCTGGTTTCAGCACTCGCCAGAGTTTCTACTCTAATTTCTACAAGCGTCTGGGTGTTACACCACGCCAGTATCGCCTGGATCACATTACCAAGTAGATGTGAATAATTCTGGGGAACATATCTTGCAAAATTCGCGCTTTAAGCAGAAATAATATATTTCTATAGAATAAAAGCCAATTGGTTGCATTTCTGTTGTTGAAATACGGCCAATTGGCTTTTGTGTTTTTATTCAATCGTAATCTGATGAATAAAGACTATGATTTCTTTCAAAAGGGAATTATTCTATTTTGTAATAGACTCATATATTAAATCCCTTTATTTCAGATTGCAATTACTTTCTCAAGAAGCTCTTGAGAATTTTAGTCTTTGCATTTTTCCCAATCTTTCGAATTGCCTTGTCTCTGATCTGTCTTACTCTTTCCCGTTTCAGATTCATATCTTCTGCGATTTCAGCCAGAGTGATATGGGCGATGCCTATTCCATAGAATTTTCGGATGATTTCCTGTTCTCTTTCATCCAATGTGGCGATGCAGTTCTGCAGGTCGTCCATCATCTGTTGGAATACGGTGCTCTCGTCTGCTATCAGGGCATCTTTGTTGATCAGGATGTCGAGGAGGGTATAGTGAGTGCCCTCGCTCAGTGGAGCATCAATAGATACTGCGCTGTTTGCAGAATGTGTCATCAACTTGCGGTCGCTTTTAGGAACACGGCAGACACCGCTTTGCTGCGTGATCGCCTGTTCCATAGCCTTGCGGATGAATGGAGCTGCATAACCTACGAAATTGCTACCGCGGTCGGCATCAAACTTCTGGGCAGCCTGCAGCATGGCGATGTAGCCTTCGCTTACCAAATCGTCGAATTCCACACCTTTACCCACATATTTGTTGGCTACTGATTTCACGAAGTTGAGGTTCTCGCCAACTAATTTTTCTATATTGTTTTCTTTCATAATCCTATTTCTTTGGTTTCGTATGGCAAAAATACTATTATTTTTTTATACTCCCAAATTTTATTCCCAAAAAATGAGAGAATGAAGGGATTATTATATTCGTTGGCAGATTGGAGGTTGCACAACAAAACGAGGGCTTGCCAGTTTCCCGACAAGCCCTCTCGAATTCTTCATCTTATTACTTATGCTCAAAAACCTGTTTCCTAACATGAACTCTCTTATATCAGGTACAAATTAATGAGATATGTAATGTATTATTTGAAATATCTCTTGTAGAGACCAGCGAAGCCTGCGCAGTGGCGAGCCTCATCCTTAGCCATCTCGTGTACTGTATCGTGGATTGCATCAGAACCCTGCTCCTTAGCCAACTTGGCAATGCGGAACTTGTCCTCGCAAGCGCCCTTTTCTGCTGCGATACGTGCCTCAAGGTTGCTCTTGGTATCACCCAAAACCTCACCGAGAAGCTCTGCAAAGCGAGAAGCGTGATCAGCCTCCTCGAAAGCATAACGCTTGTAAGCCTCTGCGATTTCTGGATAACCCTCACGGTCTGCCTGGCGTGCCATAGCGAGATACATACCAACCTCACCGCACTCGCCGTTGAAATGGTCCTTCAAACCCTTGATTACGTCCTCGTTGACGCCATCCTTATAAGCCTGACCCAGTACGTGAACAGTTGCGAAAGTCAAATCATCGTCAACTGCACTTTCCATCTCCTTGAACTTGTCAGCAGGAGCCTTACAGATAGGGCACTTCTCAGGTGCTTCTGTTCCTTCATAGATATATCCACATACGGTGCAAATAAATTTCTTCTTCATAATGTTCTTGTTTTATAAGTTAATAATTCTATTTCTGTTTTTGTATATGCTATATAATAATGTGTCAATGTGATGTCTGGCGGTAGCTCTGCTTATTTTGCCTTGAGCTTCTTTTCCTTGTTGAGCTTAACGCAATCAGCGCAAATTCCTTTGTAGTAGAGCTGCTGTTCATCTACGATGTTCCCTTCTATCACCTTTCGTCTTGTCGTCTTGGGTGCCTTCTCATCGAAGAGGTCAATCACTTTTCCACATTTCTTGCAGAAGAAATGAACATGAGGAGTTGTGTTTCCGTCGTAACACACACGATGCTCGTCAATGGTAATCATTTGAGCAGCATTTTTCTCGCTCATCATTCTCAGCGTATTATATACTGTGGTCTTGCTGAGTGTAGGTATAGTCTTATACAGTTCTTGGTAGACATCATCGATAGTCGGATGAATAGGATGCGTCAGGAGATAATCCATGATAGCAATTCTCTGGACCGACGGACGGATATCGCATTCGATAAGTCTATTATATGCCACTTTGCCATTATTCATATTCTGTTGCTTTTTGATTTCGGTTGCAAAGATAGAAAGAATTTCTGAAACCACCAAATAAAAATTGGAAAAATTACAAAACAACATTATAATTTTTCCAAAATCTAAATAATTCCATATAAGCAATGGGATATTTGTTCTTTCTTGATGAAATCTTTCGAAGTCAAGTTTATGTGTACTTTATTGCTAGGTGATGGCAATTTTTTTTCCCTTGAAGGATTATTTTTAGTCTTATTTTGATGTAGTTTCTTGCCTGGTGTGATTTTTATTAGTTGCCCATGAATTTTTTTCTGCGTGCCCACGGAGAAATTTTTGCTTGCCCAGGGAAAAATAAAAGTGGGTAGGGGGTATGGTATTTTCTCCTTGATGATAAGAATGCAATATGATAAATTTTCTTTTTTACATATTGTATGAAATGTATAAATAATTGGATGTGCGCTTGGAAGGTTTGCGCAAGGGGTGGTGGAAAATTTAGAGCAAAAAAAAGCGATGACCTTCACAGGCTACCGCTCCAAATCTTCAATAGGTATTAGTTTCCTTTAAGGTAAAAAGATTGTTTTCAGGATAACGATGGCAAAGGTAATGCTTTTTATTTATTCCACCAAATATTTTTTTGCCTTTTTTCTCTTCTTTCTTGCTTTTCCTTTAAATTCGTGATTATTTAACGGGTTTTAACTAAAAAAATCAATGCAAACGTTTTCTCTTCTTGATTTTCCTCAAAAAATTCAATGTTTTGTTTCTTTATTGTTTTCATAGTGTTAAAATTACAATAATGCTGCTTTTTTGTGTGAATAGTGTGGAGTGTCATTAGCAAGATTTGTGTTTACAACAAAAATGGGAGCTTTTTAAAGGCTCCCATTTTTGTTGAATATAGTATTGATACTATTTGTTGTTCTTGATCTTCTCGACGTATGCGTCAATTACAGCTACAGCTGTGATGTTGACGATATCCTGTACGCTGCTCTCAGAATCGGTGAAGTGGATAGGCTTGTTAAGACCCATCTGGATAGGACCGATAATTTCAGCCTCAGGACTCAATGCCTGCAAGAGCTTGTAAGCACCGTTGGCGCTGCTGAGGTTAGGGAATACCAATGTGTTGACGTCCTTACCCTTCAGGCGAGAGAATGGATATTTTTCATCGCGCAACTGCTTGTTGAGTGCATAGTTCACCTGCATCTCGCCATCAATTGCCAAATCAGGGAATTCCTTCTGCATTGCATCTACGGCATTCTTTACCTTGACTGGTGAACCCTGTGCATCGGTACCGAAGTTAGAATAGCTCAGCATTGCCATCACTGGTTCCTCATTGAAGAACTTCACTGTACCAGCAGACAATTTAGCGATATCCACGAGTACATCCTGGTCTGGGTGGCGGTTGATGAGGGTGTCAGCAATATAGAAGATGCCCTTCTGCGTATTGAGGATGTGCATGGTTCCGAAGGTGTTGTAGCCCTCACGGATGCCGATCACGTCCTTTGCCACCTTGATGGTGTTGGAATATTTAGTGTAAAGACCAGTGATGAAAGCATCAGCATCACCTTGCTCTACCATAGACATACCGAAGTAGTTGCGCTCGTACATCTTGTCGTAAGCCTCCTCGAATGTATAGCCTTCGCGTGCTCTCTTCTCTGCCAAGTGTTTAGCAAATGTAGCACGGCGACCTTGCTCGTTGTCAGCACGCATATCTACAATCTGGATGCCAGTCAAATCAAGTTTCAAGCGGGTAGCTACACGATTCAGACGGTCTGGATTACCCAAGAGGATTGGCTCGCAGATGCCTTCTGTCTTGGCCTGAACGGCTGCCTTCAACATAGTTGGGTTGCCACCTTCAGCAAATACCACGCGCTGTGGATGCAGGCGGGCTGTATCATGGAGCTTGCGGGTCAACTTGGTCTCCTGACCGAGCAACTCGCGCAGGTGCTGCTTGTATGCCTCCCAGTCGGTGATAGGAGTGCGGGCAACACCGCTGTCCATAGCTGCCTTTGCGATAGCTGCACTCACCTCAGTAATCAGACGTGGGTCAACTGGTTTTGGAATGAAGTATTTAGGACCGAATGTAAGGTCGTTGACATGATAAACTTCATTGACTACATCAGGAACAGGCTGCTTGGCCAGGTCGGCGATAGCGTGTACAGCTGCCAACTTCATCTCCTCGTTGATGGCACGGGCGTGAACGTCGAGTGCACCGCGGAAGATATATGGGAAACCGATTACATTGTTGATCTGGTTAGGATAGTCAGAACGACCTGTTGACATCAGAACGTCAGGGCGGCTTGCCATTGCGTCCTCATAGCTGATTTCAGGCACAGGGTTGGCAAGTGCGAATACGATAGGGTTGTCGTTCATAGAGCGCAACATATCCTGAGAGAGTACGTTACCCTTGCTCAAGCCTACGAAAACATCAGCACCCTTGATAGCCTCTTCCAGAGTATGAACGTCGCGACGGTCTGTGGCAAAGATCTTCTTCTGTTCAGTGAGGTTTTCGCGGTCGCTTGTAATCACACCCTTGGAGTCGAGCATCAGGATATTTTCCACCTTAGCACCGAGAGCTACATAGAGCTTGGTACAACTGATGGCAGCAGCACCGGCACCATTGACAACGATTTTCACCTTGGCAATGTCCTTACCTGCAACCTCAAGCGCATTTTTCAAACCTGCTGCAGAGATGATGGCAGTACCATGCTGGTCGTCATGCATCACAGGGATGTCGAGAGTCTTCTTCAGACGCTCTTCGATGTAGAAACACTGAGGAGCCTTGATATCCTCCAGGTTGATACCACCGAAAGATGGAGCTATGCGCTCTACAACTTCACAGAATTTTTCTGGGTCTTTTTCGTCAATCTCGATATCAAAGACATCGATTCCACCATAAATCTTGAAGAGTAATCCCTTACCTTCCATTACTGGCTTGCCGCTCATGGCGCCGATATCGCCAAGACCGAGCACAGCAGTACCGTTGCTGATAACGGCTACAAGGTTACCCTTGTCTGTGTACTTGTAAACATCGTCTGGATTCTGCTGAATCTCAAGACATGGAAATGCTACACCAGGTGAATAAGCCAAACTCAAATCCGTCTGAGTATGGTATGGCTTAGTTGGCTTAACCTCGATTTTTCCAGGACGGCCATTTACGTGATAGGCAAGAGCCGCCTCCTTTGTAATCTTTACCATAATAATATGTTAGTTTAAAGTTTTAAATTCTTACGATTTTTATGCATTTTGTGCACATTTTGGTATTTTTGTGCAAAGGTAATAAAAAACCAGTTAAATTGCGTAGGTTTTTTGTTTTTTTTTGTATCTTTGCACAAAAAAACTTAGACAGAGCAAAAAAATGGTCGAAATTAATGAATATCGTAAGGAATTGAAAAGTAGAATCATCGACTATGCCATGGGTGAATTTTACAAGCGTGGTGTTAGGGCTGTGAAGATGGATGAAATCTCACAAGGGCTTCATGTGTCTAAGCGTACCGTATATGAAATATTCGGTGATAAAGAGGAACTGCTCCTTGCTGGCTTGAAAATCAAAAACCTGGAGATGAGGGAAAAGTTAGAGGCCTACTCCTGCAATGGGGCTCATAATGTAGTGGATATTATCGGCTATTTCTATAAGCTGCAGATGGAGGTGAATAGTATGGTGGGGGTTGCTTTTTATGAGGAAATTCACCGTATGCCTCGGGTGGTCGAGTTTTTCAATCAGGAGCATGAACGCGAATTTGCGGATAGGGTAAAATTCCTGAAAGCGGGTGTAGAGGAAGGGCTCTTCCGTCAGGATATTGACTATAGCCTTACGATGGAACTTCTCAGTGCCTCCATGAGTGAAATTATGCATAACCAGCTCTACAAGAAGTATAGTATGCAGGAAATGTTCGACAATTATTTCTTGGTTATTATACGTGGATTCTGTACAGAGCGTGGCGTGGCATTATTGAATAAGGTTATCGAATAGTCAGTCTGTTCGGTAACCTTTGTTCATATATGTGTGTATCCCTATATATATAATAAGGTATAAAGTAATAACTCAGATAATTGAAGGTAAATCATGAAGATAGTTTTGATAGGGGCTGGTAATCTGGCCACCAACTTGGGGAAGGCGCTTTTGGCTGCCGGTCATGATATCGTGCAGGTGTTTAGTAGAACCGTGGAGTCGGCAACTGCCTTGGCTCAGATTGCTGGTGGAGCACCCGTAACGGATATAGAACAGGTGCGTGCGGATGCTGATTTGTATATTGTTTCCGTTAAAGACTCTGTTTTGGGTGAATTGCTGCCACGGCTTTGCAAGGGGAAGGAAACCAAGATCTTCCTGCATACTGCCGGTTCTATGGATATGAACGTCTTTGAAGGGATGGCAATCCATTATGGTGTATTTTATCCCATGCAGACTTTCTCTAAAAGCAAGGAAGTGAACTTTTCTGAGATTCCTTGTTTTATAGAGGCAAATGATGACTATGCTCATACAGTGATAGCTGATATGGCGCATGAGTTGAGTGGGAGAGTATATGAATTGTCGAGTGCTGACCGTAAGTATTTGCATCTTGCAGCTGTTTTTGCCTGCAATTTTGTCAACCACTGTTATGCTATCAGTGAGAAAATCCTGGCAGACCACGGTGTTCCGTTTGATGTGATGCTGCCGCTGATAGATGAGACAGCCAGGAAAGTACATGAACTTTCTCCAAGGGAGGCACAGACGGGGCCAGCTGTACGGTTTGACGAAAATGTGATTCGTATGCAGGCAGCTCTGTTGAAGGATCAGCCTCAGATCAAGGATATCTATGAGCGCCTGAGCTTAGGTATCCATCGTTTCAGTAAGAAATAGTAATCATCGTTTCAGTAAAAAATAGAAGTTTAAACAGATATGATAAATTATGATTTAAATAAGATCAAGGCCATAGTCTTTGATGTAGATGGTGTGCTTTCTTGCCAAACGATAACCCTTTCTCCTGCAGGTGAGCCTTTGCGTACGGTGAATATCAAGGATGGATATGCCATCCAGTTGGCACAGAAATCTGATTTACGCATAGTGATACTCACGGGTGGAAAATCAGAGGCCATCCGTCTTCGTTATGCGGGATTGGGCGTAGAGGATATTTATATGGGTTGTGCCGTTAAAATCAAGACCTATCGTGAGTTTCTGGAGAAATATCAGTTGACGAACGAGGAAATCATCTACGTTGGTGATGATATTCCTGATTACGAGGTGATGAGAGAATGCGGATGTCCTTGTTGTCCTGCTGATGCATGTTCCGACATCAAGGAAATCTCTACTTATGTATCTTCCTGCAATGGTGGTGAAGGCTGTGGTAGAGATGTCGTGGAACAGGTGCTTCGTGCACAGGGAAAATGGTTGTCTGGAGCAAAGGCTTTCGGATGGTAATTCATCAATAAATCGAAACGTATGAAGAATTTTAGAATCATATTGGCAAGTAATTCGCCTCGACGCAAGGAACTTTTAGCTGGTCTCGACATTCCTTTCGAAGTGAAGGTCATTCAGGGTATAGACGAAAGTTTTCCGGAATCTCTACCTGCATACGATACAGCCCAGTATATAGCCGTGAAAAAAGCACAGGCATACCGCCCACTGCTTGATTCTGCCATCAGTCATCAGGAAACTTCCATCAATCATCAGCAACCTTCGGATGGAAATCCTGAATTGTTGATACTTACTGCTGATACGGTAGTGATAGCACCAAGCAGTGAAGAACAGAATGACCAGGAAGGAAAGGGAATCATTCTGGGAAAACCGAAGGATGCTGCGGATGCGAGCAGAATGCTGGAAATGCTGAGCGGAAAGACCCATCATGTGGTGACGGGTGTCTGTATCACTTCTCTGGAAAAACAGCGACAATTCTCGGTCGTTACGGAGGTTACTTTCAAGAAGTTGTCAAAGGAGGAGATAGACTATTATGTGGAGCATTACAAACCGTTTGATAAGGCTGGAGCCTATGGCATTCAGGAATGGATAGGTTATATCGGTTGCACGAGTTTGAAGGGAAGCTACTTCAATGTCATGGGACTTCCTGTGCAAAGAATCTATGAGGAATTAAAGAAATTCTAAGAAGTAAGAATTTTGTTATAATTATGCATTTTGCATGTGGGGTTTCCTGTTTTTTTTCTCTCGTGATAGGGAAAGATTCCTCATTTAGATTTTTTTAAAATAATAGTTTTCTCTATGTCATAAATTATGGCTATCTTTGTGCGTTTTATGTAACTTAGGTAGTAATATGACTAATAATGTGAAGTCAAAAGTCAGGGAAGTTTTAGATAATTATCTGGAGATGAATAAGCATCGCAAGACTCCGGAACGTTATGCTGTCCTTGATGCAGTTTATAGTTTAAAAGGGCATTTTACGCTCGAAGACCTTGGAGCACAGTTGGAAAAAATGCATTTCCCCGTAAGTAGGGCAACGCTTTACAATACGATGCATCTATTCATCGAACTCCGTCTGGTCGTGCGACATAGTTTGGTGGATGGTACCAAGTATGAAGCAAGTTTTAATAATGAAAACCATGTACATCAGGTGTGTACGGTTTGTGGTAAGGTAACGGAGGTACAGGCTCCACTGGTCGTGGATGCCATCAATGAGACCAAGCTGCAGAGATTCCGTCGTGATGCCTTCGCCCTCTATATCTATGGAGTGTGCAGTACGTGTCAGGGCAAGATGACCAGAAAACGTAACAATGGTAAAGTAGAAAAGTCAAAATAACTATTTATAAAATGAACACAGGTAAAGTAGATGTCCTGCTGGGTCTTCAGTGGGGCGATGAAGGTAAAGGTAAGGTGGTTGACGTGTTGACCCCTAAGTATGATGTGGTAGCTCGCTTTCAGGGTGGTCCTAATGCAGGACATACATTGGAGTTTGAGGGACAGAAATACGTTCTTCGCTCTATCCCTTCTGGTATTTTCCAGGGCGGTAAGGTGAACATTATTGGTAATGGTGTCGTTCTGGCTCCAGACCTCTTCATGCAGGAGGCTAAGGACTTGGAGAAGAGCGGTCATGACCTCAAGAGCCGTCTTCATATTTCCAAGAAGGCTCATCTCATCATGCCTACTCATCGTGTGCTCGACGCAGCCATCGAGGCTTCTAAGGGTAAAAACAAGGTTGGTACAACTGGTAAGGGTATTGGTCCTACTTATACTGACAAAGTAAGTCGTACTGGTTTGCGCGTGGGTGATATCCTTGAGAACTTCCAGGAGAAGTATGAGGCTCATAAGGCTTTGCACCTCAAGCAGATAGCATCTCTCGGTTATACTGATTTCGATATCACAGAGGTAGAGAAGACTTGGATGGAAGGTATCGAATACCTGAAGCAGTTCCCTATCGTTGACAGCGAGGTGGAGATCAATAAGGTGCTCCGTTCTGGCAAGGATATTCTTTGCGAGGGTGCTCAGGGTACTATGCTTGATGTAGATTTCGGTTCTTATCCTTTCGTAACTTCATCCAATACAATCTGTGCGGGTGCTTGTATCGGTTTGGGTATCGGTCCTAACCGCATCGGTAATGTATATGGTATCATGAAGGCTTACTGTACTCGTGTAGGTGCTGGTCCTTTCCCAACGGAGTTGTTTGATGAGACTGGTGCTAAGATTCGCGACCTCGGTCATGAGTATGGTGCTGTTACAGGACGTGAGCGCCGTTGCGGTTGGTGCGACCTCGTACAGTTGAAGTATTCTGTGATGGTAAATGGTGTTACTGAGCTTATCATGATGAAGAGCGACGTTCTCGATGGTTTTGATACTATCAAGGCTTGTGTTGCATACAAGTTGAAGGATGGTTCTGTAACTACAGACTTCCCATACGAAATCGACGATGTAGAACCTGTATATAAGGAGTTCAAGGGTTGGAAGACCGATATGACTCAGTTTACTTCTGAGGATCAGTTCCCACAGGAGTTCAAGGACTACGTAGCATTCTTGGAGGACTTTTTGGAGACTCGCATCGGTATCATCTCTATCGGTC
>OBCI01000109.1_pt1 | contig 20203 bp, 16 predicted proteins | sample 1495881 | NCBI WGS metagenome assembly OBCI01 (sample SAMN03418262, study PRJEB22391) | human gut metagenome | biome: human-gut; feature: organic feature; material: feces | host: Homo sapiens | place: Tanzania | collected 2013-01 | reverse complement strand
CATTCTGCCACTTCTCATGAATCTTCTCAGCTACCAACTTAGAGATACCGTATGCAGTATTAGGAGTAGGCAATGTTGTCTCCTTCTTCAGTTCCTCTGCAGCTCCGTATGGTGCGATACTTGAAGTAAACACAATCTTCTTGATATTCCACTTCTCAGCAAATGCCACCACATTCTCAGCACCACGAATATTCGTCTCGAAATACTCATGATCTTCATGACCAGGAGTACGATGAACGGCTGCAAAGTTGAAGATGACATCGTCCTCAGTAGGAGTAAATGGCAAGTTTTCGATAGGCTTGCGGATATCATATTCGATGAAAGTAGACTGCAACTTCTGTCCATCACGCAAAGCTGGCTTGTAATCCTTTACTACCGGATTAGGAGTTCCAGGCTTAACGATGTCGAGGTTATATACTTGGGCGTTAGGATAACGCTCCTTAATCAAATTTGTAAGATGGGTACCGATGAAACCAGTACCGCCAGTGATAATATAGTTCATACTAGATTTTCAAATTTACACAAACAAAATTATTTCTTATAGCCAAGTTCCTTCAAGAGTTTCTTGTTCCATTCAGAACGTTCCTTATCAAAGAACCAGCCCCATTTATTGAAGTACTTCACCATATTCTCCATGTGAATCTTCAACATTTTCTTACTCTTATAAGATGCAGCTCTATGAGCATGAACCACAGAAACCAACGGCCAGTACATCGTGCGATAATACTTATGCATTCTTCGGGTAATGTCAATATCCTCAGGATACATGAAGTATCGCTCATCAAACAATCCCACCTTATCAAATGCAGACAAGCGGAAGAACATGAAACTTCCCTGATGATATGGTATATTTGCAGGAGTTTTGTGATTCCAAAACTCCAAGGTATAACGATAGTTCATCTTCTCTCCCATCTTCTTTGGCATAAAACGGCGGAAGATAAGATCGAAAGGAGTTGGCAACAAACGAGTGGTCAACTGGAGGCGACCATCAGGATAGCGAAGCATAGGCTGAAGCTGAGCCACATCCTTATTTGCTTCCATATACTCTGTAATCTTCGAGATGACCCCCTCATCAAAATATACATCAGAATTAATAACCAGATGATAGTCGGCATGAATCTCCTGTGCCTTTTTAATAGCCACATTATGTCCAGGCCCATATCCCATGTTGGCATTATTAAAGATATACTCCACCCCATCTAACTTAGAGCAGAAATCCTTGAGTTCATCACTAGGCGAATTGTCACTTATATAAATAGGTGCAATACCATTCTTGCGCATAGAATCTATGCACTTCTTTAATTCTTCGTGATCTGTCTTATAGGTCACTATAGATGCTGTTATAATCATAAATATTTCATTTTAAAAAGGTAAATCGTCCGCAGTCGCTATAATATTTTCCCTAATTACCATCGGATTATTAGTATCAGAAAATTTAGCCTTCAAATTACCATCCTTATCAAACAATGAGCTGAGGATAAATATGTTATAGCTATTTTTAATATTTGTAAATTGGAAATAGCCTTCTTTATCTGTTCTACTAGGCCAATTTAGTCCCCAAGGCTCAAATAACAACTTAAGTTCGGCAAGATTATGGAATATAATCGGGAATTTCCAAGCCATAACTCTTTTGATCTCAGTAAAAACGGGATGATTATAAAATAAAATACCATCAATGTTTTTGCTATGATTTTCATTAGCGCTTACTAAATAGCTCGTCAAATCTTTAACAGTAACAAGAGCCTCTTTCAAATCACGCAATGTATCAGTTTCAGCCATTTTCGATTGTTCTTGCAGAAAATGTTGAAACAATCCTGCCCATTGTTCTTTTAAGAACGATATAATGTCATTAGAAGAAGTAAAAGCATGAATCACATTGTTTTTCTTTAGACTCTTTATCTCTTCAATAAATTGAAAAATTCTCTTATCATCTGCAAACGAATAATCAATTTCTCTATCTTTATTTCTAAGATAAGTTTGATATTCAGAATCTACATCTCTATCTATAAAAATATAGACCTGCTTATTATGCTCTATTGCTGTTTTAATTTCAGTATTCGATATGGAGTATGATTTATCATTATCAGAAGAAGTACCAAATCGACCACCAATGATAGCCACTAGTATATCTATGGAGTTGATTTCCTTATAACAAGCATCTTCAAGATTCGTATTTGCATCATAGGGAATATTTCCCTCTTCATTTCTAACAACGTCATATCCCAGACTTCGAATAAAGCTTCCAAGATCTGCACGAACTTGCTTTAAGTCATAAAATGTTGAACTTATAAATATTCTTGGTTTTGCCATAATAAAACTTCTATAGTTTTAATCGATTTTCGTTACAATTTGAGAGATGGCATCTATACATTGTATAAGCAATTCCTTATTAACTTTTGTTTCGTGACCTTCTATATTATGTTTACCTGTTTCTAAAATAGAAAAAGGTTTACCTTCTGCAAAGGCAACAACACCAGTTGTACCAAAATCCTTCACCGAAACCATGCCATCATCCAAATTTCGAAATGTAAACAATTCCGGTTTCGCATTTAGCATAGTTTGAGCTTCATCTCTAATTGTATTGAGAACCGTACCATAAGCTGAGGCTTCACCCATATACTGAGTGATACGATTTCTAATTATCAAATGAATCTTCGGAACACGCCCATTGTTTTTTTTCAACAAATTTGCAAATTGATAGTTTTCATAAATTGGATCAGGTAAATTTATCCCATATATCAATGTAAATAAATTAATAATCGCTCTTCGTGAGGAATCATCAGCCATAATCGGAACTAAAAGTCTATCAGCAGCAAAAATTCCCATCTGAGTATGAATTGCAAAACTTGGATTAGTATCAATAAAAATTGTATCATACTCTTCTTCTGTTTGATGTATAAATTCTGCAATCCAACTTGTCACAGCTAGACGAGAATCTACACCAGGTAATTGAGTATTAGCCAAAGAAGACAAAGCTGTTCCTTGAATCTCTACCAATCTATCACCTGCTACTAAATCTATATTTTCTGATATATTTGCATTATAATTTGAAGGTTTACATAAATAATCAGTAGTCGTAAAGTGAGTAGCATTAAAAGTTGATTGTATTCTATTAGCAAAATAACCTCCAACAGTTTTACGTGGATTCTCTTGACCTAACTTTGCTAAATTATCACCGCCTCGTCCAACCAAACCACCAAGTAACAACTCTGAAAGATTAGCCTGTGGACACAAGTCAACTACCAATATTTTCTGTTCGCTATGAATACTTGCATATTCCGTAATTATTTGAAAAGAAAGACTTGTCTTACCTGTTCCTCCTTTATTATTCCAGATTGTATAAATCATAACATTTTTATGTTTAAAAATTACATTATTTTTAACTTTTCTCAATCCCCACATAACCAATAATGAGAATCCTATGCCAAAGAATGCGTACTACAAATTCAAGGCTATCACATAAAAAAAGTTTTTCCTATGTGCACAACAGCCCAACCAAATTCATAGCACTCAATCTGTGTTTCTATATACATTATTACGTATAGCACTAACAGAAGAGTGTAATATGTAACTTTGCATGTTACAGGAGTAGCCACTATCAATTGGAGGATATTATTTTCCCATTATCTTTAAATATTCCTCTTGATACTGTTCAGACATGTGTTTAGCAGTATAGTTATGCTCAAATACTTCACGGATAGACTTTGCTGTTGATTCTACATTAAGTTTTAATACATTTCGAATAGCATTTAACAAAGACTCAATATTCGTGTTATCAAAAGTATACCCCATTGGTTGCACTGTCTTATTTATAACTTCCTTGTGAGAAGGAATATCAGACAAGACACAAGGTAATCCAACAGTCATACTTTCAAGTAATGTATTAGCTAATCCTTCAACATCAGAAGCAGATATATAATAATCGCAAGCTATCAGATAGTCATAAACATTACTCTTAAAACCTGGGAGAAGAATATTCGCTGACTCATGTTTTTTCAAATCATCATATAAGTCACCATTACCCAATAATATAACACCAAGATTAGGATTATTCATTTGCTCAAAAGCACGAATAATCATTTCAGGATGTTTCTCATTGGAAAAGCGACCAATAAATATGAAATACTTTACGCCTTTTTTAAGTCCGAATTGCTTTCTAAGACTTTCTTTTTGGTTATAATCCGTATGCCAAAGAGGTAATGAACAGCCGTTAGGAATCGCTTTCATTCGAAAGTGTTGCTCATCCCAATAACTTTGAGCTACACTTTCAGAACAGGCAATTGGCTCATCCATTTTCTTTGTGAAGAAATTACTCAACCAAATCACTACTTGTCCCTTCAGTTTACCATACATTACCTTCTGCTGAATTCCTGGGTAGATATGAACAGTTTCCATTTTCTTATATTTTTTAGGCAAGAAAGGAACTAAGAACATGGAACGGGGACAATGCGTATGAAGAATATCCGGATTAATAGTCTCCACAGCTTTTTTTAGAACTTTGAACATTGCAATAGGATTTAATGTCCTATCTGGAGACATCTGTACTACTTTAATAGGTAGAGCAATAAATTCATCTATTCTGGATATTTTTTGCTCCTCTACCATAGTTATTATAGAAATCTCAAATTTAGAGAAATCCATATACTTAATAATGTTATACAAAACATTTGGAGGTCCTTGATTACTCAAGGAAGATATTACATAACAAACTTTAATCTTTTGCATTGCTTAATTATTTTTTAAAATAGTTCCAATTTTTTTTAATATTCGGTTTGCATTATCATAAATCTGATTATTTAATAATGCCAAAGAATCCTTATCATAAAATTGATTAATATTCTTCAAGCTATCAATAATAGGTGTTATATCAGAATTATTGTATAAATTATGATGCAGATGACTCAAACCATAATCTTCCAATATCCTTTTAGTTTTACTATCCCCACCTTTAGCGAAACGATTAGGATCCCAATCAACAGCTATAACTGGCTTACAATTCCTTAATCCAAACACACTGTCATGGAAACGTTCTGTTACTATAACATCCATCAAAGGAAATACACCAGCCCATTCATAAGCGTCAACCATATCAAAACAAATATCTGCATATGGATTATAAGCTGTTGAGACGACCTTATACCCAACATTTCTTATCGCATCAGCCAACTCCTTCCTCAAAGGGAAATTAGAATTAAAATTATATAGGGCATATTTTTGGCCGTTTTTTAGTTTGGCAACAAGTTTTTTACTTAACTTAAACTGTTTGATATCCAAGAAATAGGAAGGATCTGTCTGTTTAACTATACGTTCTTTATCTATCCCCAATTTTTGGTTAAAGAAATCTATTGTTAGATTATCTCTCAAACCTATAAAAACCGCCTTAGAAGCAACTTGCTTCAATTCATTTTCAGGCTCAAAATTTGCAGGAGAGGCACTTGCAGCAAAATACAACTTGCGCACATCAAGCGGCATCCAATTCAAACCTATTCTTCCATCCTTTCCATATGCTTCTTCGAGAATAGTATCACTACCTATTACCACCAAATCATATTGACAGATAATAGATTCATCTTCTTTTGTATAATTGAACAGGTCTATCGTTGGGGTAAAGCTCATGTTCTCCTTACGGAGTTTATTATACTTTATCAATCTATAAGCAGAAGCTGCCTTTTGTCGAAATGTTTGCCATAGCTTTGCCTTTTTGTCTCTCACTCCAAAATTCACCTTAAAATCTGGAAACTTCAAGAAGTCTATTTGTGCCGTTGGGTACAAGCGCTTCATTGCAGTCTGAACACCCAAACCTTGCATAAAGGTTCCAGGATTATTTCCAGATGTAAATGTTATGATTAATATCTTCATATATATCTATTATTTATTTGAGCATAAACTTTACAATGGAACATTAACTCTTTTGCCATTCTGTTTGATAATCATCGATTTGGCGGGAACAACAACAGAATCATTCGGTATGCTTTTAACCACAACTGCTCCTGCTCCAACTTGACAGTTGTCTCCTAATGTTATATCACCTAAAACAATCGCATTAGCCCACACAGATACATTATTGCCTATTGTTGCTTCCTTACAGTTGCAACTGCCGACAGTTACATTCTGCCCTACCCGAAAATTCATGCCAATACTCTGAGCATTTACTACGGTACCCCAACCATGGCCTACATAAAAACCACCACCAACATAACGTGGGTTAGTTACCAAATACAAGTTGCTACGCCCAGGCATCCAAAAGAATAATAAGCGAGCTAATTTTCCCAAACGCCAATAAAAAATACTACGAAATTCAGGATATACCATCATCAAAAAAACAAATGCCCTAAGATTATTCTTATCTTCTAACCCTTTTATTGTCTTGTAACGGGACAAGTCATTGTAAAAACGCCCCCCCCGCATCAATAAATAAGTTAATATCTGTGGAAACAATATGAGACTTCCAACCAGCATGTAAATTACATCTTTCATAAACATTTTATCATTAATCTACTATTTTCTTTGCAATATTCTTCAAAACAACCATCTCAGGTTTCATCAGCGTATCATGAACCTTTCTGATAACCTTACTCTTCAGTTCTATAGAGGTTGTTAAATGATGCGCCTCGGTTTCATCCTTGGTATTTGTGAATATCTCAAAAAGCATTGGGCGTTCTGTAAGTTCTTTTGTTATAAAGCGCTTATATACTTTAGCAAACTCCTCCTTGTTGGATGCAGTAAGATATTCAAATCCCAAATTCTCAGCATAGTCCTTAACCAACGTCTTTGACTGGCAAGCAAAATGTCCCTTTGCAGCCGTAAATTTATCAATATCGTCTCCAAAAACCAAAGAACCCGGAAATGACACATTCTTGAATTCCTGTCCAAGACCATTATTAATCACAATAATTCGAAGATTTGGCTTAATGTCACGATTGCCCAAACTATTCATATCGTAGAAGAACAACAAGTCACCGAATACACCGAAGAAAAGACTCTGCTGGTTAACCATTGATGCGCCTATCAAAGAAGAAATACCCCCATCAATACCAAAGCCACCTGTATTACAATAGGACAAAACTGAATTTGGAATATCAAAATATCCCCATGAACGTAATGAGTTTCTTATACCCAAATGCAACACACTATTTTCGGGCAATTGACCTGACAACTGCTGAGCTACCCAAATGTTAGAGAATGGCAATTCAGGAAGCGAATGCAACAATGAATCGTAACGTTCCTTATACTCCGAATACACCGTATTCTCTTTCTTGCCTTTACCTTCAACCATCTTGGTAAAGAAATCCAATTCAGACATCTGGAAAATAGAATTTGTCTTTCTAAAGGTGTCTCTTACGACTCCATCCTTGGCAACTCTCCACATAACCTTGGCCTTTTTAAACAACATGGAAGAAACAAAGCCAATCTGTATCATCAAGTCCAACTGTTCACCACCAACTTCCTCTTTAGCCTGCTCGCAAAGTAAAGGCATAAGAATTCTGTATTTTCCTTTATAATTACTGGTAGGGTCGCAAATAACCATAGCATTATAAACTTCGCAGAAGTTATCAACAGCAGCAGTCAATTCATCTGGCCATTTCTCATGGGCACCAACAAATATTCCCACCTTACCTTGTGGAACTTCAGGAAACTTATCCTCTTTCAGATATAAGGAAATCTTTCTAACTGGCGCAATCTCCTTGACAGCAAAATTTGAACTTGATGCAGTTACAAGGTTAATATGGGTTGGACCTCCACCATTACGAGTCAATCCTATCATTGCCTTATTTACCTTTACCATTACATCCCATTCATCTTCTGGACAATGAATGCTCTGCGCCTGCACACTTTCCATAACAACATCACTTGGCAGCTGGGTTCTATCTGTTACCTGATCAACATAGTGCCCAATGTTTGCATTACTTCGACTACAAGTAATAGCCAAGATAGGAAGCTGACGATAATAAGCTTCCGTCAAGCCAGGCATATAGTTTCTTGAAGATGTAGCTCCAGTGCAAGTGATAGCAACAGGCTCACCACTTTCTGCAGCCATACCGCAAGCCATATAGGCGGCTGAACGCTCATCTATTGAGGAATACATCTCAAAATAAGGATCTTGCTGCAAACTCGCAACTATAGCCAAATCTGTAGCACCAGGAGAAGCTATTACCTTCTTGACTCCATGAGCCTTCATCAAGGCAATAACTATCTGGACATTTCTTGCATTTGTATAATGATTTTCCATTTTCTATTTAGTTTTTATTATTAACAAATTAATATTTCGAACTTTACAGAATTCTGCCAATGAAGCATATTCTGAAATTGATACTTCCGCCACTTTTTCTCGCTTTGTGGATAAGAAATAGCGTAACGATTCTATAGGAACAAAAACAAAGGGTAAATATATTTTTAATTTACCATGAGTAATGCCATATTTGTGTTGCTGAATCTCATGCAAATAAGGTATATCCAATACTGATAATTTCTTAGTATCTAACAATCCTTCTCTACAACTGATTACCAAAGTTCCTGTTTCTTCTTTTAACAAAGAAAACAGCCTTCTTCCCAACTCATGGCTTGACAACATGGACCGATTTGGTGAAAAGAAACATATTTTCTTTCCATTCAACTCATCACTATTCCATGGTTCACCTATCAACAAGTAGTCATAATTGCGCCCTATATCGGAAAACAGATGATCTGCATTCCATGCAATTTTATTCTTTGCATATAAGTTGAGAAGCAAAAACAACATACCGACAATTCCGATGGCAACGGCCCAGATAATCCCCACTATGCCAATCAAGCATACAAAAAGAAATAGGGCTATCAGACCTAACACCATTATTTTTTTCTTCTTAGATTTTGTCATTTCTTATTTTTTTAGAAACCAGGGCACCCCCATGATTCAAGAAAGATTTTATAATTTTGGTCTAGAGATGAAATTCGCTTAATCTCATCATCCGTTAATTCAAAATCAAATATATGAAGGTTATCCACAACTCTCTTAGGGTTCTTAGACATAAAGATTGGTACAGCACAAGTGTCTATATGCCACCTTAGAATAACCTGACCTATATTTTTCTGATATTTATCTGCAATTTGTTGTAAAACATCACTATTGCGAAGGTCCGGATGCATTCTACAGATTGGAGAATACGAATACACCTTGATACCATGAGCTTTACAATAATCCATTTCAGACTGACATATACGCAAAGGATGTCTTTCTATTTGGATATATTTCGGCAAGATGCCCTTACTCTCCATTTCCTTTAAATGCCTTACCCTAACATTGCATATTCCTATATTACGAACAACTTTACGATCTTGCAAATCCAAAAGACTTTTCCAAGTTGGTTCTATAAAATCAGAGATAGGCCAATGAACCCATACGATATCTAAATAATCAAGGTTCATCTTCTCCAATGCTCCATGTATATAACTGCTAACATCTCCTTTGCCTTGAATCATCTGCCATGCATCGACCTTATCTGATACAAAGACTTTCTCTCTATCAACATGATATTTAGACATACATGAAGCAATAGCCTTCCCCAAATCAGTTTCTGTTCCATAACTTGGTGCGGTATCAAAAGCAGTACAACCTTTCTCAAAAGCAGCATCTACCACATTCAGCAAATCTTGATAATTATTGTTTTGAAATGTTCCTAGAACAATTGATGGATTCATAACTTACTTTTCTTGTCAAAATATTCAATATACTTTTTAGAAACAGCTTCCAAGCTATTGTTTTCAGCCACATAAGTCTTTAGATTATCTTTCATCTTCTGATAATCAGAAGTGGACATCATCGCAGCTTTAGTGATGGCAGCTTTCAATGATTCTTTATCGTTTACACGGAATAAGAAACCATTCTCACCATCCTCAACACGCTCAGCAAAACCGTCAATATCACTGGCTATTACAGGAAGGTTGTAATTGTAAGCTATCATGTGGGGACCACTTTGTGCCACATCTTGATAAGGAAGCATAAAGAATTGATGTTTGGTAAATAACTCCGGAATTTCCTCATCTGGTATGCGCTTGAAATTGGTAGAGATGCTCTTGCAATCACCTATCTGCTGCAAAAAAGCCTCCTTGTTCATTCGGCAATTGCCACAAATATTGAGATGCACTTTATTCTGTATATTCTCAGGCAACTCCTTCACAGCATCAATTAGCAAATCAAGGCGCTTATTAGCCACCACATTACCAAAAAACAGAAGGTTTACTTTCTTTTCATCTACCTTATAATTATCGGTCTGAACCTTTCCGAAATCCTTCACAACCATAGGAGCATAAAAGAACGACTTCGTTGGATAATGCTCCTTGAACCATCGAGCCGTATGCTTGGAGAACATCTGGAAGTTCTTGCATCTACTAAAGATATATTTCACTTCCATACGCAATCCCATTGGCCATACGGGATATGGATTTACATTATGCGCAGCATGCACAAGCGGAGATTTATCTTTCGCATGTAGTAAGGCTGTGTAATACATTAACCCCAGTGCGTCACTATAAATCAGGTCGAAATGACTTGCCTTTATTTGCTTCATGAAATGATTAACCTGAAAAAAGGTTCTGATATCCTTTCCTCTATATGAGAGATTTAATATTTCATAATCCTTATGCTCAGAAACCTTTGCTCCATTCATCGATTGTAGGACAATCCATCGAATCTCGTAATCCGAATGTTCTCTTAAATATGGTACCAACAATCTGTCCACATCTATGAAGCAATCGGCTGTAAGCCATAGTATTTTTTTCTTTGCCATATACTCCAATTAAAATTCCTTGATTCTCTGTTCCTCATTCAATGAGCAAACAAGCAACTGTCCATTCTTCTCGGCTACGATATAGCCATCCAATCCTTGAACTACCACCTTGCTTTCATCGGCTGCATGAACCACGCAGTTCTTGCATTCATACAAGCGGATATCCTTGCCTACCTTGGCATTGCCAGCCTCATCCTGTTGAAGTAAGGTACGGAGGCTACCCCAGCTGCCTAAGTCGCTCCAGCCAAACTCGGCTGGCAAGGTATAGATTTCCTTCGACTTCTCCATCACAGCATAGTCAATGCTTATTTTCTCGCAGGTAGGGAAGAGTTTGCCGACTACCTCTTTCTCCTGTTCGGTATAGAAAGAAGGTGCCATCTCATCCATGATGCTGGCAAGGTTTGGCTGGAAGGTGCGGATTGCCTTGCTGATGGTATCAATGTTCCATACGAAGATTCCAGCATTCCAATAGTAATTGCCAGCGGCAAGGTATTGCTCGGCTGTCTCCAGGTTTGGCTTTTCCTTGAAAGCCTCTACCTTGTAGATTTCATCTACGGATGTTGGCTCTGCTGCGGCGATATAGCCATAGCCTGTTTCCGGACGGTTTGGCTTAATACCGATGGTCACGATGGCGTTCTTATCGGAAGTATAGCTCAATGCTTTGCTGAGCACTCGCTGATACTCCGAGGTATTAATGACGAGGGCATCGGATGGTGTCACCACGATGTTGGCATCAGGATGCTTCTTCTGGATCTTCCAGCAGGCATAAGCAATACATGGAGCGGTATTGCGAGCCTCCGGCTCTGCTAATATGTTATCTACTGGCATGTCAGGGATTTGCTCCTTGACAATGCTGATATATTTCTCGTTTGTCACTACCCACATGTTCTCGACAGGACAGATTGGCATCAATCTATCTACTGTCAATTGAATGAGGGAACGCCCCACGCCCATCACATCAATGAACTGCTTTGGGTAATCGGGGGTTGACATAGGCCAGAAGCGGCTACCTACGCCGCCGGCCATGATTATGATTTGAATGTTATTATACATCTTTATGATTCTAAAAATCTTTTATATTCCGTAATAATGAAAGCATTCATAGCGTCCAAATACTCCTTATTCTGCAACTTTGCAGCTTTTATATACTCTACATCCTCCCAAACTTGCTTAAGATGTTCTGCCCACATATCAGGTTTCTCAGAAGCAAAGAGAGGAGCTTTGTCTTTTCGGAATACTCCTGCCATACTATGAGGATGCACTAACGTAACCTTATCAAAAGATATAGACTCAAATGTCTTTATCTTCAATCCCGTACCTTGATACACAGGATTAATGGCCACATCAGCCTTAGCATAAAAGGCTGCAGGATCATCAATATATCCAAGTGCCGTAACACCTTCTATGTTTCCCAACGTTGGCAATACTTTACATATACTTCCACCAATAAGTAACTCTGCATCAGGAATCGTTTTCCTTATTACAGGAAAGACTTCTCGCAAGAACCACTTGATACCATTTTGGTTGAAATCATTGTTACCAGACAGGAATACCATCTTATGATTCCCAGCTATCGGCTGAGGATGGTAGTCATATTTTCCGTAAAGATTATAAACTTTACTGTTTGGCGAAAGCAACTGGAAGTAATCGGCCTCTTGTTCTTGCAAGGCAAAGATATGTGGGCAACGTTGCATGGCCTTAGCCTCAGTATCTGCTGTTATGCACAATGTTGGCATTCCTGTCTTTAATTGCTTATATGCGATGCAGTCGTGTGTAGCTATTGCTTTCTTAGGAATATTTATGTGCTCAAACAATCGGGACAGATAGTAATAATTGATGATACAGACATCAAAATGAATGGTGCCATCAAGTTCGTTTACCATCTGCTCCAATCCAAATGGATATTGGTCATCCACCTTCCAGTAATTATGCCCAAACTTCATACGATATAGCTTAGCCGCTATCATCTTATACTTTTGGAACTTGCTGACAGTGAACAAATGGAATTTATCACCCCAATACTTTCGTGATTTTTCCAAACTTTCTATATATGGAACCGTATCTCGCTTCAACGGCATTTCATTGATATAAAGAAAATGCACTTCATGCCCCAACGACATAAACATCTCTGCCTGTGACAATATCCACCAACGATTGCCGGCGTTAGTGGGATGGGTTGGACATTTTGATACTATTAATATTTTCATGTTTTATTTATAAATTATAAAGAGATTTGTTGCTATATTAAAGAAATTTGCTACAATTTGAGAATAATAAGACCAAACGAACTGTAATGTACAAATAGCCATAATCATAAACTCCCACACTACAAATTTCTTTTTTAATACATGTAAGAAATAATTATAGGACAAGATACCCCATCCCAAATCAGAAAAGACCGAGACATAATACAACATTCTTGAAAATATTTCATGTGTACCCATCAATATAACTATTGGCGAAGTTACCAATCCTACCAAAATATAATTTTTAAGAATCGTGTTATTTTTAAACAATCCCAATCTATTTTGAATATTATACATGTAAATATACATTAATGCTCTTACAAAACGAACAAGAAACATAGTCAATGGCATATCGTCTCTCAAAAAACGATCAGCAAGGATGCCACCATCTCCATAATAACTTTTGGCTGTAAACATACCAGTTACATTACTGAGCATTCCATATAATGCATCTTTGAAAGAATACACAACTACAGAAGAGACAATACAAGCAATTAAAAAATATTTCATGTTTATCTTTACTTCATCCAGTTTCCCAAACAAGAAAAATACAACAATCCAAATATATGCAGACGAATGTATTGTACAAGCGACGATTCCCAATAAAAAATATAGAATTCGTTTCCCATCTAACAAATTACGATAAGCTATGTATAGTACAGACATGGCAAAAAATTGTCTACTAATATTTAAACAATTGCTATATTGAGCCATATAAACAATTGGTAAAACAAATAGTAAATATTGTCGATTGTCTTTCAATAAGTAATAAAAACTTGTTACATATACTATTGCTTCAAGTATAAATATTGAATAGAAATTAAAGCCACACAATATCAATAACTTATTAATAAACATGTAACCAAGTTCTGTATCATCTCGATATATTAATCCACGCTGAAGATAATTGAAGGTACTCTTATATTGATCCCAATCAAAAGAATAATCATACCTAAATCCTAATAACAATGCATACGTAAGCATCGGTATCCAAAAACGCCAATCCATAAAGACTGGACGTTTTTGAAGTTTATTTAATGATGCTGGCTGTAAAGTATGATAGAATATTGGAATAATAACAAATGTCCATAAGACTATAGAAAATACCAATAACGTACGCGTAGCATTATCAAAGCCAAAGAATAGATCCTTCATAAAAAATTATACTTTATTAGAATTTAACCCAGCCATCAAGAAGGAAAGAGATTTTTCCTTCAGTTTACATATACGCTCATTTATTACATTCCAATCGCAATCCAATGTATTGTTTTCATCAATACCTAACATTGAGAACAAGGAATCTATTCTGTCATTTCCTCTTCTTGCATTACCCATAAAACGGAAAGGTTTATTATATATAATAGAGAACACAACTCCATGGTAAGAATCCGTAATTACCATTTGACTCTGCTTTATATTGTTTAGCCACTGTTCTATGGAAACTGTACCAGAAGTATAAAGGTCATTTTTTACATAATCTAAGCCATATTTGTCAAGTTCACTTTTAATATTGTCATTCATATCCAATGAATAGCAGAATATCTTTCCATTTGTCAAATCTGCGACATTTGATTTTTTTATCAACTCATTATAATCTTTTTGTGATAATAATAATGTTGGATCTAATGTCCATACCGCCTCTGGTACATTCCATTCATTATGAGAAAAAATATCCAAAGCAGACTTTTCTCTTACAGAAACAGCCACGAATCTACCATAAAGTTCTTTTATCTTCTTTACCTCCTTACTAGTATATTCACAATGGGAAGAACCCAAAGAAACAGAATATGCTATTTTTACTGTATCATCGCCAACAAATTTCAAGAAGAAGTTCTCAAACCCTATACTACCAGTCATACTTTTACGCCAGACTTGATCTGAACCAACAATAACAGCATCAAATTGAGAATTGTTTACTATTGAGTAAATATCTTTTAGCGTATATGCCTCATTGGTATGAGGTATATACTTTTGGTAAAAAGATACAGCATTAGACTCTGCCATTATTTTCTTTTTGTTTTTTTCTCTTTCTTGCAAGATTGAAACATGGCTCTCCATGACATATTTCATCAAAAAGCGTTTAGAATAACTGTATGGAATTTTATACCATGGCAAAACATACTTGCTTTTCAAATTTATATGTTTAACATCATAACCTTTTGATAAGAGAACCTTAATCAAAGCAAATCTTTGCAAATTGCCACCATAATTATTGTCAAATGGCAAATTCAATATTCCTATCTTCATATTATTCAGCCTTTAATAAATAAACTTTAGGTGACTTTGTTGCAGCATTATCATCTCCAACAAAGATTGCCCCATCATTTTTCACAAAAATTGAGTTTATACTTGAATTTGCAATATTTACAAGATGTTCGTACTCTGCACACCCCTTCGAAATATCAAATACAGCAAGCCCTTTTTCTCTATTGTTAACAAGAAGAGTGTTATCATAACTAGCAATTCTTGTTGGACTAGGATCTCCATAAGTATTAAAATTAGTAATATCTCCTTTTGGTATAAAATTCAAGGTCTTTTTAATATTTTTAAAATCGGAAATATCCAATGTCAAGATTCCACTTGTTTCTGGATACAAGCTCTGTTTGTGAGGAACCGTACTATTTGTTAAATACACATATGGGTAATCAACAACAGCATTAAAACAGTTCATGATGTATTTCATCGACTTTCCATTATAAATCAGATTGCTATAATCATCCTCTACAACAATAGAAATCTCATCTAAATCAGAAATATCTAAAATCATGAATCCTTGTGAATAACAACAAATAAACGCATAAAGCCTATCTGCAACCTCAAAGATATTAACACCCTGAATATCTTTAAACTTTTTGGGGTGATAGGTGTATTTTAATTTAGGATTCTTACAATTAGAAACATCATAAATATTAAAAGAATTCAGGCCATTAACAATTAATGCATTATTATAAACCGCAATTCCGGTTCCTTTATAATCAAGATTCATGGTTGAAAGAACTGACAAATCAGTTTTTTTCAAAATAGACACTTTTCCATTAACATAGGTGACATCATCAATGTTCTTTTCATTAAAATAGAAATCATCAATATATATACAAGACTTCTTCGATACATTATCCAAACCAAATGCCACTCTATTATATGTGCTATGGTTAGCATTAGACAAAGTACCAACTAAATTCCAATTCTGACATTCCTTTTCTCGATAATATAGTTGAATAACATCCTTATCTAAAGAAACTTTAATGTTATACCATTCATCATATTTCAAATTTATACTTTTTGAGGAAAACATATTGTCTTTTCCCAGCGCTAAATGTAAATCCGAAGCATTTAATAATGTATGTAAATATATCATGTTCTTACCATCATCTGAAAATATAGGAATATTAATTTCCTTGGCATCACCTTGCGGTATTTTTAACCACATCGATACATTACCATTAGAAGAATTATTAGACAAGATGTTTTCATAAATAATACTACCACCATTATCAGCTGACAAGCATGCTGCATTCAAACCGCTATAAATGCCAGAATTTGGGCAATGCGAAGCATTAATATTTATTTTAGAAGTACCACTCTTACGAAGATTTGTTTTTCTAACATAGTTGAAAGTAACATTTTGGAAATCATTTTCACCTTCTGGCAAACTATTCCAATCAACATTACAATAACTATCAAAAATCTTATATGTTGTTGCTAACGCTTTTAAAGCCTCTTCGCGAGTTGCATAGCTTTTGGCAGTGAAGCTAATATCATCTTCACCTCGCAATTTTAAAACTATGGAATTACGATATCCGTCAGCCCTTTTAAATGCCTTAAACAAGAATATCCTATATACCTTAGACAAATCTCTTGCCGATGATATTTTCTTAAAGAACTGATTAACTAACACATTATTAGATAAATTATCATCACTTGTGGTTGGAAGTCCTTTTTCAAAGTCGCACATTAACTGAGGCAACCAATGATAAGTTGTTCCTGATGTATATTGCCTATAATTAACAAAAAGGCAATTCTTATTTTGAGCAATCCCCCTTCCTTTCAAATAACTATCCGAAAAAACTTTCTTTTCTGCTAATAACTTAGGGGAAGATTCATCTGAAAAATCAATTTTCTGAATGCCAAAAAGACCTGTTCCATAAACTATATTACCATCAACAACAAGATCTTCATAAGCTGTTTTTCTTGGGTTCTCAAAAGAAGATACTAATCTAAACGTAAAATCGTCAGGAAGTCCTTTTCCATGTCCTGTAAACCCTCCATTTTCTGAATTTCCATTAACTGCATAATGATATGTATATCCTGCTTTCATATTCTTTCCTGATACTTTAGCAGAATACCAATTTGATTGAGAATCTAATAAACGGACTATTAATTTTTCGTTTGACAAATTTTGTGGTGCAAGCATCATATATACTTTCAGCAAAGAGTCTTTCTTAACATAGATTCCATTATCTTCATTTAGATTCACTCTCAAAATAGTATCAGCTGGTGTTTGATTCGTTGCATATATAGAAGATGCTTCATCTTGCAAATTAATAAGACCAGATTTTATTAATGATTGTTCAGATTTTCCATCCAATTCTAAACGTACTTGTGTATAATTAGCCGTTTGTGGAACTTGAAGTTGAAACTCAACAACACAACCTATATGTAAAAAATCGAAATTAACATTGCCGTTTGTATTTGTTAAACCTTTTGAGTACATATAGTCATATTTTCCCAAATCAGAAAAGCTTCCATTTGTATGAATGCTCTGACCACAAAATGATATAGGCACTTTAGTTTTGTCTAATGCCGAAGAATTATATGGATAAAATGCATAGTACATAGAATTAGCATCTAACGAAAATCCAGCACCATTAAATGTTGCAGAAGTGCCATCATCAGATATACTTTCTTCATCTATAAAGAAGTTTGTTAATCCTTTACCAGAAGAATATACTGCTGCAACATCACCTTGATTCCAAGAGAATTTTGTTCCGTTAAAAGTTGGGACTAGCGAAACTCTAGTAGATGGTCCATCCATATTAATATCGCCATCAGAAAAATCAACAGCAGACATTCTTACTGGAGAAGTTCCCATTAAGCCTTGCCCTTTTCTAAAAGAATCATCTTGGCATGAAGTTAACAACACAGGAACCACAAATGCATTCAGCATTATACTTAATAATATCGAATACTTTTTAGACTTTATAAATCTTATCATATATATATTTTTTAGGAAGGCTAATTGGATATGCCTAATAGCCTTTTGATTACTTGTTTTATTTACTTTTCTTATTTTTAATCTTTGACAACACTTTTTGTTTCACGAATACTCTTTCATTTGGTGTCAAGCCCAAATAATAAGAAACGAATGCAACCGACAACGTACAAGTTAAGCAAACTACGAAAAACCTATAAATCGTATTATCCATTAACGAATATATAAAACTTGGTAATATTGTCGAAACGATTACTACCAATGCAACTTTTATATAGACATTATAGACATAATCTTTTAAATGCAAAGCAATCAATGGACGTAGCATTATCATACGTAGGAGCTGACAAACAGACTCCATAACAAAGTGTACAACAAAGACAGAATAGGCTGGCATTCCTAGTTTTAAAAACAAATAAGATATAGGAAGTATCATAATTAAAGTTGTACCACAAACAGCTTGATACTTTTTGACCTTTCCTGTTGCCTGATTCGCTATAATTAAAGGATTTGACATTGCATAAATCAATGAAGTACACATCATTATTCTTAGAAATATTACTGTATTTTCTGGTACATTCTTCAACCAAACAGTCAAAATGAAATTAGTCTCGAAAAGAACAGGCAAAGAAAGAAAAAACAACAAAAAGAAAGAGAACCTTGCACTACGGAACATCAACTTATGCATTTCGTTCAGTTCACCCTTAGCATATGTTTTAGTTATTTGCGGATTGAGAGCCATTTGGAAATTACCAACAAACTGTTGGATGGCATTCTGGACTTGTACAGCTATACCACGAGCAGCATTAACAACTGGTCCAAAGAACACATTCAGCAACATATTCAATCCTTGCCCATATAACACAACAGATAAATTTCCAAACATACTCCAACCAGCAAAACCTGTCATTTCTTTGAACAAAGCCTTATCCCATACATGTTTATATTTAGTCTCCGCAAAATGTTTGTTACAATATATACTATAACAGAATCTTATCAATATCTGAACTACCAGCAAAAGGAAAGCATATAGTATCAACTTATCGAAAGAAAACACTACCAGCATATAAACAATTGCTAACTTAAGTACAACTTCCAATACTGATATGTAGGCAAAGGCCGACATTTTTTCATGTGCTACGATATCTGCATTATACGGAACACTAATTATCATTATTATTGCCGATACTATGGAAGCTTGCAGTATCCAAAAGGCTGCGTCCAGTCTATCTGTTGGTATCTGCATTTTGTTATACAAGAACCAGAGGCCTATCGTTTCTCCCAAAAGTACGATTAAGCCTGCAATTAAGGTATGTATCTGCAATGTAGTACTGAACACTGTCTGCAGCCTGTTCTTATCCCCTTTACCCAAAGCAAAAGTGATATATCTTTGGGTTGCAGAAGACATGGATCCATTGATGAATCCAAACATGGCTACAATTCCTCCCACTACATTATATATACCATAGTCCTCTACTCCCAGTGTGTTCAATACAACACGACTCGTATAGAGTGAAATGACCATCATAAAGAGCATACGGAAGTAAAGAAGCAATGTATTCTTCGCTATTCGTTTATTATTATCTGATGTTTGATTTGACATTTCCTTTTTCTTTTCTATTGATTAAAAAACTCATTTCTATCATTCTCCCAAATAGTATCATCCTCAACCTCTGGCAAATGAAAGAAATCTATTATATGATCCTTCAACTGATTCAGCTTGCTGTTTACTTACTTTAAATCAACCAGCACCATTGCCATCTTTCGAGAATCAATTCTGCAAACTAACATATTTTCTAAATAAGACCATGAATATCTCATCTATCGTAAGTATCCGCTCAACACCGTATTGCATATCTCAAAATAATATTGTAACTTTGCACGGCGGCATCATTTTCCTAATTTTGAGACAAGAATACGAAGTTTAGCCCTCCATCAGCACAAGCTAATGGAGGTTATACCTTAATTTGACTAAATTT
>OBCI01000108.1_pt1 | contig 20482 bp, 7 predicted proteins | sample 1495881 | NCBI WGS metagenome assembly OBCI01 (sample SAMN03418262, study PRJEB22391) | human gut metagenome | biome: human-gut; feature: organic feature; material: feces | host: Homo sapiens | place: Tanzania | collected 2013-01 | reverse complement strand
AAGGCGCCCTGTAAGGGCAAAAGCTTTATGTTTTGTCTGGAGTTTTAAAGCTTTTGCCCTTACAGGGCGACAGGTTTGCGTACGTAATTACCCAGGGCGATGCCCTGGGCTAGGAGCTTCTGCCCTTTCAGGGCGTGTGGGGCAAAACAGGGCGTGTGGGACAAAACAGGGCGTGTGGGGCAAAACTTGAAGAAAATTGCTAATGATTGTTAATAACTGAGCTTTCGCAAGTTTGCGTCACACACTTTGAAAGGGCGTGTGGGACGAAACTTGAAGAAAAATTGCTAATAATTTCACATTAATTCATATTTAGAAGTTTACGCTTATCCATAGCCATTAACTTTATTTCGCTGATAATATTTTAACGGATTATACATCAGGGATACCGATTAGACTGGGATTCTAGGAGTTTCTGCAGAAAGAAATCATAAAAAAAAAGAGGACTCTCTAAAAAAAGATACCCATTTCGGAATCAAGAATAAACACTTAAAATATGTAAAAATGATCTGTATTCTTAAAATATGTTTATAAAAAAACGAAAAACACCCTTCACCACCCTTCACCCATAACTATTTGACACTCAAAATGTTAAATAAAAAGGTGAAGGGTGAAGGTTTGAAAACTCTATTTTATATATGTACGCGTGGGTAAAGGAAAAAAGGGTAAAATCAAAAAAGTACCCTAGGGTCAAAAATCGGAAAAACCCTAAAAAAAGAATATAATATAAGATTTAAAATATACCCTTCACCCTTCACCTCGCCACCCCAACACATCTTCCAAGTCTTCTTTATCGAAGATATTTTCTTATCCTTCGGAGATATTCAGCTATCCTTCGGAGATAATTTCGTATCCTTCGAAGATATTCTGCTATCTTTCGGAGATAATTTCGTAACCTTCGGAGATATTCAGCTATCCTTCGGAGATAATTTCGTATCCTTCGGAGATATTCTTCTGAATGATTCCATGATATTTTTCGCACTTTATTTCCCGAATCCACGCAAATCGCACAAATCGCATAGGTAGAAAACGGAAAAGACGTATCTTTGCATTCGAAATAAAGTGAATGGCAAATGTGAAAATCTGTGAAATAGGGGGGGGTAAAAATTGGTGGATTTATAAATTTATAGTTAACAGAGTTTAATTTAAGGATGTTTTTTCTTTTTTTGAAAGTCTTTCTGCGCCTTTTTTGCTATATTTGTGGCATAAAGCATAATGATGTATAATTAGATTAATAACAAAAACAGAAATAGGAAACAGTATAATAAACACTTTTTCTATCAACAAAACAATACAAAAGCGAATGAGAACAAACAAAGGACTGCGCATGTTGCTCCTTCTTGTTTCAGCACTTTTCATTACTTCAGCATCAGCACAAGACTGGCGCTTGAAAACGAACCTAGCATACTGGGCTACCACAACACCTAATCTTGGAGTGGAAAAGAGGTTATCAGACCACTGGTCGCTGGACCTATCCACAGGTTGGAACCCATTTACTTTTCGCAAGAACAAGAAACTGAAGCACATTGCCGTACAAACAGAGATGCGATATTGGCTCGACAGCCCTTTCCTGGGGCACTTCTTCGGAGCCAATTTACTCTACTCACATTACAATGTGGGTGGTGTACACCTCCCATTGGGACTTTTCCCGAAGCTCAAGAAGCATAGGTTCCAAGGTTGGCAAGAAGACGAGAACTTTTGTAATGCCGACCAAGGTTGCAGTCTCGCAGGTTTACAACATTGGGCAGACAGAGAAATCGGACAATATTATTTAAGAACAAATAAAATATAGCTTGACTATGAAAAAGATTAAATTTTTTAGCTTTGCAAGTGCGGTGCTTCTTGCAAGTGCAGCAGGAATGACTTCCTGCTCTTCAGATTCAATCGAGCCAACAGGTGGCTCAGGTGTGGCAGGACAGGTTGTAAAGACCCAGTTCGTCATTAATATTCCTTATGCAGGAAATGAGAGTGGTGGAAATGCTAGAGTTTCGACACGTATGACTGCGGGAAATACCCAAAACAACAACAACTTCTTGGGCTTGAAGGATATTGAGATGTTTGCATTCGACAAAGCTCCTGATGAGACGAACACAACTTCAACGAGAACTATTAATATCAGAACTGACGCACCAAGTTCCAATAATGATCATCGTCTCCTCTATAGCGATATTGCTATCCCTGTAGGAACAAATAATATGATTTTTTATGCTAAAGCTACAAGAACCAAAACTGTAGCATCGGGGCCTGCAAACAAGACTAATTTCGAAGCAGGTTCCTTGACAAATCCTTATGGAAATTTTACGGATGAAGCCAAGCCTAATTTAAAGGATCTCAACTTCAATTTGGAAGCTATCCGTAAGAATGACGACTTAGGCACATATGGCCAAGCCATATTGCAGACATTGAATGATATAGCAAACACAACAGCTGAAGGCAAAAAGTGGTCTGAGACAGGAATAGATGAGTCAGCAGATAACGATGACAAGATTTTACATTCTCTCTACATCCAGTTTACAAAATTGACTGCAGGTTCTGCTAATTCTGTAAATAGCTTTATCGTCCACCTGAAAGAAGCGATAGAAAGCCAGGGTGTAAAAACACCCATGGCAGAAGCCATTAAAACAAATTGCACTAAGGTTACAAATACCAATTTCCCAAGAAATTTGGACTTACCAGATGGTGTAGTCAGAGTAAAGTTTGGTTCAACAAATAAGTTTACGTTTGTAACAGCTAATGATGGTACAGTCTCGACAGGCAGCGATTTGATTGACTATAAGACTGTCACTTACCCTTCAGAATTGGCGTATTTTGTAAGTTCTCCGATCAAGACATCAACAAGCAACATATCAAAAGTCGGAGAATTACCAAAATATGATGATTGGTTAGCAGGTACAGTGACTTGGGAAGGATACAAAAATATTGTTCAAAACAACACTCGCTTTGTAGCTTTACAAAACCCTGTTCAATATGGTGTAGCATGTCTGAAGTCAAGTATTAAATGCGCACGTACTTCGCTAGAAGACAATGCTATAGCAATAATTGGTTCCAAATCAAATAACTTCATAACCGTAAATGATAAGAGTTTTCCTGTAACAGGTATCTTGATAGGCGGGCAACCTGAAGGTGTTAAATGGGACTTTGAGCCAGCATCATCAATTCAGCCAGGTGATTTTAAATACACCATTTATGATAATGACATGAATGGCGGTATCAACTTTACAGCAAAAGCTGTAGAAACAGGAACATTACCATACAACTATACATTAGTATTGGACAATAAGGATACTTCTAAAGGTGCAACACAAAGCAATGTCAATGTTGTAATCGAATTAGAGAATAATGCTGCAGACTTCTATGGAGCTGATGGCTTGATACCAAAAGACAGCAAATTCTATTTAGCTGGTACACTCGACTTAAGCAAAAATAATAAAACAGAAGATGGCAAGGTGCTAGACCACGTATTCATAAAGGATCATACAACGGTTGCCAACTTCACCATCACAAACTTGAAGAATGCCTACAACTGTATCCCTGATCTGCGTACATCAAAGATCAACGTTGGTCTTGCTGTAGATCTCAAGTGGGAATCTGGTATAAAATTCGATGTAGAACTCTAAGCCAGATAGAATAAAACGATAGCTTATCCCCCACACGTTCTTAAAGGGCGTGCGGGGGAACTTTCTAGAAACACAAACCGCCAGGCGTCCCAGCGGATTTGAAATCCGCTGTAAAAAAAGGTTCGACCTATTAAAACAGGGATTTGTAATCCCGACAAAAGAAAAAGAAGCGGATTGCAAATCCGCAAAATAAATAGGTCGAACATTAAGAATGCAAAAAGTACAATGAAAAATCTATATAACACTTTACTGACAGCCGTGATGACCATCAGCGTCATCGCATGTTTATCTTCATGCATTGATGAAGATATGAGCGACTGCGGCAAAGAATATAAGATACAATATAATCTGCAGCTCAATACGCAGATCAACACCGTGATTGACGTGGATCTGAATCTCATCGAAGAACAGGAGATTGCTGCCAGACTGAAACAGGCGCTCAGCAAGGTATTCACCGACCATGCCCACGACAACGACCTCTCCTTCTTCATAGGCGAAGAACTCTCCCACCACGAGGCAAACAAGATGGGTGCCAACTCGGTATCCTACACCATCTATCTGCCACGCAACAACTATCAGAACCTCTCTCTCGCCAACACCGGAAGCGCAGACAATGTAAAAATCATCAACGCAAGCTCCTGTAAATCACTCGCTTTGCAGCAAGAGGCAAAAGATACCATCAACAGTCACAACATCGGACTGTTCACATCCCGACTCACCATCGACGAGAACGATTTCGAACACGACCTGCAAACCACGCTCTATATGGCAAACAGCTCTGCTGTGGTGGTCATCGACCAGAGCAAGGTGCAGCCCACCGAACTCTGGGGATTCGTAGAAGGCATGGCAACCCAATTCCAGGTGAACGACAGCACCTATTCTTCCAGCCTCAACACGATGGTCAGGGCGAAGAGAATCAACCAGGATTTCATCACCAACTCCATTCCAACCCACGATGCCCTCTACACAGTCAACTTCCCGAACATCAAACCGGAATGGCGCTACCACGTCATCGCCAAGGTGAACGGCAAATACACCGAAACCATCTTCACCATGAACGAACCGCTGAAAGCCGGCAAGCTTAAGATTATCAAGACCCGACTGAAGGAAGACGGTTCGCTCTCTACCAGCAACACCGCCGTAGGCGTAAGCGTGAAACTCGACTGGAAACCAGGCGGAAGCCACGATGTGGAGATTTAAGTAAGTGAAGAGTGAAGAACGAAGAGTGAAGAATTCAACGGCTATAAAGATTTGATACATGAATCATATTACGAAATACATATTTGCGATACTATCGCTTATCATGCTGGCAGGATGCAGCGGAAGCGAGCAGGGCGAGGAGAGGCCAAAGGACACGCTGGTTCCCATCTCGCTCACCCTCTCTGTGCCTAACGACAAGTCAAGCACCCGCGTCGGAGACCCGGGAGCAGACACCAACGACAAGGTGGACTGGGACCGGCTGACCATTATCATCGCCTATACGGAAAAGACAAAGGGAAAAGATATCTATGACGGTTCAGCCAGCACGATGGTGTATTACGATACCTTCACCAAAGAGGATTTTGACAGTATAACGCCGGTAAGCCATTACACCTCTACCCTGTCGCCTGCCGATACCAACGGCTATCACGACTACACCATCTATCTGCCTCCAGGCACCTGCTGCGTTTATGGTGTAACCTATAGCAAGGGCAAAGGTCTGAACCTGGAAGAAGAACTCAGCAAGATTCCAAAAGATGGAAAAAAAGGCCACAATGCAGACATCTATAAATTACAGATTTCCAACGACTACGCATGTGATAAAACAAAGAATACGATGGATATTGCCAAATTCATCAGCGTAGCCACCGGTTATGCTAGAGAAGTGAATGTTGCCGACAACACGCTGACCGACACCCGACTGATTCCCGTGGAATTCAACTCGAACACCACCAGCAGCACCAAGCGATATTGGCGCATGGTGCTTGGCAGGCTTGCCAGCAAACTCGACATTCAATGGGATGCCAAGGGAGCTTACGAGAAAGACGAAGATGGAAATCTGAAATATAAAAAAGTGAAAGTAAGCCAGTTTACTTATCACGGAGAACCGACAGGTCAAGAAACAACCGTTTCCGGTTCTGGATATGGCAGACTCTTCCCTACCCTTTACCATAAAAATGTATCTCCTATGGTTTCGGTAAGTGGAAATACCACCTTCTTGAACACCACGGAAATCAGCAAGCGCAACGGAAGAGTTTATCACTATACCTTCCCAGACGGATATACCTTCACAGACGGAACCTATCCTCCTCACATCACCTTCAAGCTTGATACAGAGAAAGAAGGAACGACAGGGAACAAGACATACAACGTGACATTTGACATGAGCAATCTGAAAGATGGCTTTATCCCAGCCCGCTGGTACAAGATAAACGTAACCATCAAGGGCACCCAACTAGGTGATAATTCAGATATCACGATCAGCAATTTCGACAAATAAAACTCTTTTCAGCATGAAAATACAACATACGACATACAGGAAAATCATAGCAGCCCTCATTCTCCTTAGCTGCACCTGCCAGTTGTTTGCACAGGGAACGATTTATCGAGTAACTGCAGAGGCAACAACAGGCGGCGACGGCTCGTCATGGGAAAAGGCGATTCCATTAATTGAGGCACTGAGCCATGCTAAAGCTACCGATGAAATCTGGGTAAAAGGCTATGAGAATACGAACGTAGAAAATATCTACATAGCCCCGAAGGAAGGTTTTGTTCTCCCTTCGGGCGTTGCCATGTATGGAGGTTTCGAAGGAACAGAAACCAGCAGAGACAAACTGTCATTCAGCCGACATAAATATCAGATGACCTACCAGACCACACTGGTGGGCGATATTAAAGTAGACGACTCGGCGAACAAGGAGCAGATTATCTATCCGGAGAACCCAACCCGAACAGATAACTCCACCCATGTTCTGACCCTTAACGTAGGCGTTACAGATGATAACCCCAACGCCAACAGTGTCCCAACCATCGTTTCCGGTTTCCAGATTGGAGCCGGTAATGCCCAAGGTGAAGTTACAGACCCTGACGGAAAAGGAAAAGGTGGCGGTATCTACGTGGTGAACAAAAGCAGCAGAAACAGCGATAGCAATGCCGACAAACGCGCTTTCCAGATTACCCAATGCAACATAGCCAACAACTTTGCGATGCGAGGAGGTGCCATCTATGTGGATGCATCATGCACCAATGCGCAATCTTCCATCAGCTATTGCGGTCTCTTCAATAATGTGGCAGGCAAGCGAGGAGCCAGCGACAACGAGGGTGCCGGAATCTGGGCAGACGGAACAGTAACCATCTACAATACCAACATCAACAACAATACCAACGGTGGAGTACGCCTGTCGGCTACCTCAAAAATCATCAACTGCTCGGTTGTGGCAAACACCGTATCAGCAGTAGACCTGGTAAATGCAGGCAGCACTTCAAGCAACGGAGGCGGAGCCGTTTACAATACCGTACTCTGGCATTCCACCGCCGTCAGCAAGGCAGATACCCGTCCTGCTTTCTACAATTGTGCCATGACCGATGTAAAGGTAACCGACGATGCAACCCATACCGACAAGAACGGCAACGTGCGCATCAGCAGCCAGAACCACTCTACCGAGCCGGCAGCCTGGTTTACGCAGAGCGTAGTATCCCTGGGTTACGACTTCTCTTTCCAGAATCTCACCCGACTCATCTATACCTCGTTCGCTTTCGAAGAAACCTCTGCCCTACTGGGTAAGGGTAATTATAACTATTACAAGACATATATCGAGGATAATATAGAAAAGAGATCTACCGACGTCATGGGCAAGCAGCGCTATGAAAGCAACACCATCGACATCGGTGCCTACGAGTACGAACGACTCAAGGCGGGAAGAATCAGATACGTAATACAAGGAGGAACCGGCAAGGGTACCTCCTGGGCTGATGCCATGGGCGACATACAAGAAGCCATCAACTCGTTGGCAGATGATAAAGGTACAAAAGGCGAAGTCTGGGTAGCAGAAGGCACCTACACGGTAAATAAACTCATTGACCAACAGGGTTCACCAACCTCCCTTCTCATGAAAGACGGTATCAGCGTTTACGGTGCCTTTGCCGGAGGAGAAGAAACACGTGCTCAGCGCATTGCCGAATCAGTTGATCTGAAGCCATGGGGTTGGAGACACAAAACCATCCTCAAAGCCAACGCATTCGGGAATGATGCCTCCTGGAGCGAGAACGATAAAGCATGGAACATAAAGAGCAGTTCCTCTCATGTAGTCTGGTTTGCCCCTCTGCCTGGTGGCAAGGCATTCTCCGACAACGTGTATCTAGAAGGTTTCATCATTGAGGGTGGCAGCTACCAGGATCAGGACAATTCGATTTACGAGCCACAGTATGGCGCTGGTGTCTATATCAACGATGCCAACGCCAAGATGCGTTATTGTACGGTCCGTTACTGCAATCCAGGCGCAACAAAGACTCCATCCCTGACTCCAAAAGGTGGCGGAATCTACTGTAAGAACGGTATGACCGAGGGTAACCTGGTATATAACTGCTCGGCTTATCAGGGCGGAGGTATCTATATAGCCGAAGCCGGCTACGTAACCCGAAGCATGGTTACCAACTGCTCAGCCAATCTGGGAGCGGGTGTTTATCTGCAAGGTAACGTATCAGGTCCTGCCTACTATCAGATTCTTTCCACCTCCGTCATCAGCAACAATACCAGTACCCGAAACGGTGCTGTCTATGTAGATGGCCGCGGACTGGTTATCAACAATACCATCACCAACAACTATACCGACAACACCTCGGATGTTGCCGACCAGGATGCCTCCTATACGGGTGGTGTCTACATCAAGGAAAAGGGACTACTGGCAAACAACATACTTTGGAATAACTCATTGCCCCAGAGTTCATCAGCCTCCAAGGCACAGATTTATGCTGCCAACCCTAGCAAGGAGGGCGTACAGTTCTACAACAACGCCATCTCTGACGTGAGTGCTGCATCATGGAATGACACCTATCAGATCGGAACCCTCTCCATCAACAACTATTATTCCGGTAAGGGATTCGTGAAGGGCGAAGCAGGAACACCATTTACCAGCAAAGAGGATTTCGACACGAAACGAGGAGTAATCGGTTCGCTTACCGAAATCAACTACTATTGGGAACTCAACAAAGGAACCCGCCTGCGCAACGAGGGCATCAGCTTTACGCTGCTGCCTAGTGCCTATCTGTACCAGCCACAGATGGACTTGAGCGGAAAACCATTCAAATCAGTTCCTTCGATAGGTGCCTATATGGCAGAAAACCACGATGTGGTGTTTGAAAAGAACACAACAACCCAGCGCCTCCGCGTCTATTTTGACCGTTCACAGGAAATCCTGGACGGTACGGGAGAATCATGGGAAAAGAGTTATACCTCAGCATCAGTAGATGAACTGATAGAATATCTTGCCACCATTCAGGATGGCGATACGGTGAATGTGGTAGAAAACGGCAGCAAAACCACGCATAAGATAGTCGCCAAAAGCGAATACCAGTTTGAAATCTGTTCCCGTGCGGGCACTTTTGCTCCAACCATAGCTTATATGAACGAAGAGAGCGATGCGAAATCACGTGCATTCCGCATCCAACCTACCGTGCTCCCACTCAACCTGTATGGTGCTTATCCGAAATATGAAATCAACCCAAAGCCTGCTGATACAGACCGCCACCCTATCAAACACCGTACCGAACTGAATGGCAACATCAACGGTACGACTCTGAGCGAAGGACTTTACCACCTGGTACGCATCGAGTCGGGTGCCCGTGTAACCATCAACGGCTATACCTTTACCCATGCCTATGCAGCGGGTACAGCTTATATGCCATACGGCGGCGGAGTTCTGATTGGAAGTGTGGATGATGCTACAGCAGCGACCAGCGTGAAGTTTGAAAAGTGTATCTTCGAAGATAATACGGCGATGAACGGAGCAGCCATCTCTACCATGCCGGATGCCGAGAACGTAAGCCTGGAACTGGTAAACTGCGTTGTGAACAACAATACGAGCGAAGATACATCTGTCAAGCCTTCCATCATCTATCTGAATCCAGAAGAAAACAGCAAAAACACGCTGAAGCTCACTCATGTAACAATCGTCAACAACGTGGGTGTGGCACCAGCATACAATCTGGTAAAAGAGACCTCCTTTGCAGCCGGCAACATGCTGAATCTGGGAGGCGTATGGAGTTCATCTGAATGCAACAACAGCCTGGAAGAGAATCTTAATACGCTTGGTAAAGAAGGCGCCCTCAACTTTATGAACCCAACCAAGGAGATAGGTGCAAAAATTAATGGAAACGTCTATTACGGAGGCTATGCATCGTTCCGTCCGTTAACCAGTTCCAGTCAGGCTAGTGTCATCATTAATAGTGTGCCTTCGTCACCGCTAAAGACAGACATTCTGGGCGATGATCGCCACCAAGGCGGTGCAGCCGACCTGGGTGCCTACGAAGCACTGCTGCCAAAGACCGGAAAGATTATCTACGTGCGTTCCTACAATACGGATTATACGAGTGGTAAGAATGCCAACTATGATGATCAGGATGGAAATCCGGATTTTGACCTGCTGAAACATACAGACATTTATTATGACGGAACCTCATGGGACAAAGCCATCATCGGTAATGCCATGTGCGACAAGACCGTGCCGAGAAACAACAACCTGTTCTATGTAAAGCAGAGTGACAATACGCTGCTTAGCACCACTATTGACAATACTGATTATAGCCAGGCGGGAGGAAAGTATCGTTCAACTATAGATTCCTACGGAGATTTCTGGGGAAAGAACTCCGGCAACAGTTATCAAAAATATTCCTGGTCATCAGGCTATTATTATAATAAGATCACAAACAATAGAGACGAGCAATACATCAGCGGTCTGCAATATGCCGTAGAAAGAGCTGCAGAACTGAACAAGAATCTCAAAGCAGGCGAAGAGCCTGTTGTGGTTTGGGTAGGCGCTGGCGTCTATACCGACTACAAAGGTTTCGTCATCAGAGACAATGTAAAGGTTTATGGCGGTTTCCCTCACGAGGGTTATCCGGGTGAAAGCGACCGCCATCCTCTCCTATCCCAATATGTTCCGGCACGCAAGGAATATCAGGGATTAGACGTGACAAAATATGAAACCATTCTCCAGATACGCAAGGAATCGCCTGTTTATTTCAAAAACGGAGATAAAGAGATGTGGTATCAGGAAGGCAAACCTGACGACGGCTCTAAATATGATTATACAAAGAAATTAATCAACAACAAGACACAACAGCGACACTATGTGCTCTACCAGCCGGATGTCTGCATACCAACCTGGTCACAGACAAATGATGAAACAGGTAACAGATACGGTGGAAACAGCAACCGCTATCCGGGCTCTACATACCCAGATGATAAGTATGTAGAATATAAGAATGCCAAATGGGACGGATTTTCTATCCGTCATGGTTACATCGTCAACTATAAAGATGCCAACCGTGACGGAGGAGCAGGTGTGCGTGTTTTCAGAGGAGTAGAACTGGAGAATCTTATCATCGTCAACAACTTCAATCATGGCGGTCGTGTGCGTGGTGGCGGTTTGTATATGGATGGTGAAAACTCCAAGATTTCTAATAGCTACCTGCTCAGAAACTTAAGCATGACCACAATCAAGGAAAATTTTGGTGGCGGAGCCTATATGATTCAAGGCACGGGCTACAACCTGGTTGTTGCCAACAACCGTTGTGGAAATGGAGCAGAGTGTTATGGTGGAGGCATCTTCCTGGAGAGTGCCAAGTTCTACAACAACACCATCGCCTACAATATGTCATCGAATGGTACAGGCATCTACCACTGGCAGGACAAAAGCACCGGAGTTGCATCGCAGCTCTCACTCTACAATTGTCTCATCTATGATAACCATAATGGAAGCAAGGAGGTAGCAGATCAGGTAAGCTCCAAGGCATGGGACAAGATGAAGCCTTCTCACAACTGTTATATGAACAGTAGCGATGATAACAAAAAGTTCCTTGCCGAGGATGGTAACTTCACCGGAACGAAGGCTCAGGCTTTCCCATTTGAAGACAAGACCTACGAAAGTGGAAATGAAGGGAATTTCCGCTTCCGTAATGCCCGCCTTACCAATAACTTCCGTCTGAACGAAAAGGATGGATTAACAGGCAACAAATGTCTGAATGGCGGTTCTACCGACGTAGGAAAAGGAGTCAAACTTCCGGAAACCGATATGGACTATACCGACCGTATCAAAGACTGCCAGATTGATATCGGTGCCTACGAGGCAGATAATACTGCCAACATTACGGCACAGGAAAAGAAGAACAGCAAAGGTAAGGTTGAAGCCTACGTTTACTACGTAACCCAGAACGGTTACGGAAACCGTAGCGGCGACAGTCCGGAAAACGCAGCCTGCGCTGACAAGCTGCAAAGCGTGCTGACCCAGGCTGGCGAGAAATTTAAAGAAGCAAACAAAGACCTGAAACTCGGAGCCGACAACAAGAACCAGGACGACGACAAGGCAATAAAGGTTTATGTGAAGGTAGCCGGCTATGAGGCTGACGAAAGCGGAAACCGTTTCGTTTATCATGCCAACACCTTAGCTGACCCGACCGTCCCACAGAGCTATACCTTCCTGATTCCTAACGGAGTATGGCTGATGGGTGGATACAACGAGGGTACGCAGGAGAATGGAGTACCTGATTCTACTACCTACAACTGGAACAAGGACCAGCGCGACTGTATCAGATATCAGACCATACTGAGTGCCAAGACTCAGGTGAAAGAGGGAACTACCGTTACCCAGGAGGTGAACGGTTACCACACCGTGACCTTCGGCAAATGGCCTTCGGGAAAAATAGACACCTACTTCAAAGATGCCGTTGGCTACCGTGCTGTGGTAGACGGCTGCCGATTGATTGATGGTAATGCTACCGAAAAGACAGGTTATAACAGTATGGGCGGTGCAGCCATCGTACCTAGAAGTGCCCATGTGCGCAACTGTCTGATTACTGGTTGTCAGGCAACCAAGGGTGGTGCACTCTATCTCCTAAAGGGAGGTATTGTGAGCGGCAGCGTCATCACAAGAAACTCTGCGACAGATGGTGGTGCCATCTATGCTGCACGAATCGAGAGCAATAAAAAGAAGTATCATGCCTATGTCATCTCCTGCACCATTGCAGACAACACGGCAATTTCTGCAGGTGGCGGTATCTTCCAGGAAGACTCTGCGCTGATTAGCGGTAACTCTGTGATTTGGGGTAACTCAGCTGCCAGCGATGAGAATATTAGTGGTAAAACAGATATCCAAGACGAAGATGTCCTGCAGGATGCTAACCTGCAAACCCAATTCTACCCATATAACTACTGCTTCGTTGAAAATATGTCGTTGCCTGCCAACGTGATGAACACGACGATGACCGGCGATTTGAATACCTATTTCGCCAGCAACGGATATTACTATCCTCGTGCTTATTCACCTTTGATTGGTAATGGTATAGGAACTGCATACATCACAGGTTGGAAGAGCTATGGTGTTTCCGGCTACGATATTCTGGGCAACACCAGACATCTGAGCGAGCGCCAGACAGCGGGAGCATACGCCCTCGATTTGCCGGAAATCAACAAGGATAAACTCCTGACCCGCCTCTTTGTTTCGAATGAAGGTGGAGAGGAAGTGAGTGATAAACTGAAACATAAATACTACGGTCGTTCATTCCTCACGCCTTTCAACAGTCTGGATGCTGCACTCGACTATATCGAAGAGGTTCGCAAGCAACCTGCTGAGGGTATTCCTCTGGCAACAGAGGCAACTCACTTCGAAATTCTGATGACGGGTGGAACGTATAAGCCTAGTCAGATTAGAAAAGATGTATCAGATGCACAGACCAACAAGGACCGCCGTTTACAGAGTTTCACCATTCCTGTAAACGTAGATATCTATGGCAGTTTCTCTGTGACAGACAATTACTCATCTGATCCTGAGGGTACTGCTGCTACAGAAAGTTTTACCAGCCTGGGGAATAAAACCTTGCGCCCTGGTATGCTTATCAAGGAAATTCTGAGTGAGCGCAATAAGAACCACATGGCAGACAACAACAAGAATGGACTGATAGACCCATGGGAGTTTCAGAATCCAACTATCTTCTCAGGTGACATCAAGGAATCTGAGAAGGAGCGAAAGGTGTATCATGTGGTTTACAGCAGGAAGAAGACTACGGGAACTTCTGCAGAAAATGTGAGCGATAATGTTGTGCTCGATGGTATTACGATTATGAATGGTGAAACCATGACAGAACTTGCTACCAATGAAAATACAGGTGGCGAGATGGACGAGATTGGACGTGGTGGAGCCATCTACACCGATCGTGTTCACTATACGCTGAACCGTTGCCGTCTGATCAAGAATACCGGTCTGCACGGTGGAGCCATCTATGCCAACAACGCCAGTTTCGACATCATCGGCAGCTACATCGGCGGTAACAGAGCCATCTCAGAAGAGGCTTCTGCCAACAATACTATAAGCTATCCGGGAAAAGGTGGAGCCATCTATCTCTATCTGACAGAATCGAAGAACGGTAATCTGCATATCGTCAACTCGCTGATAGCCAACAACGATGTTACCTCGGGTAATTCTCTGAGTAACGGTACACCTACCGGCGGTGCCATCTACATCCGAAGAGCAAACGATGCCGTAACGACCGGAACTTATCACGATGTCAACATCACAAACAGCCTCATCGTCAACAACAAGGCGATGCAGGATGGAGCTATCCACATCGAGAACCAAAGCAGCACCATTACACCTATATTATATAATACGGTAATCTGGGGTAATGAATCGCAGAATCCTGAGAAATCTCTAAAAAGAGACCACATGAAACACTGCGCTTGGGATGAATTGCCTGCTACCTTAAACAATGGTTCTGCTCCATCAACAGATGACGGCAACATCATGTTGGGCAAAGATAACCTGGCGGTCAATGGTCCGTGCTTCGCTTCTCCTTCTACCACCAAGGGATATGCTGGCTACAGTTTGTCAGACCAGTGGAATCCAAGAGCCATCTCTGTGCTTACAGATGCAGGTTTGGGTGAAAAAGATAAGGACAATGCCAAAGAAACAGGTGCATACAAGGATTGGTGGTATGTTCATCTTCGTCTAGGCAAATATGGTTATCCGGAAGAATACATCCGTTATTCTGATGCTGATGCTACAGATAATTATCTGCGCTATGTTGGTCCGATAGACGAGAATGGTGTGGTAAGCAGCAAGCCTATCGACATAGGTTTGTACGAGTTCCAGTATGTATTCAAACTCACCGACCGCGACCAGCTTTATATTGGTACGGAGCAGAAGGGAAAAGGAGATGGCAGCGATTGGAATAATCAAAGTACTGACTTGCGTGGTGCCATTATTGCCATGGCAAATGCTACTGGCAAGGAAACTACTCATGCCCACAAGAAAGTGTATGTACGTGGTGGCACCTACTACTCACCAACTTATTCCGGTAATAAAGATGCCTTCACCCTCTTCATAAACAAGGGGGAGAACGCAAGCTTCGTACAGTCGCTGGAAATTGTGGGTGGATGTACCGGTAAAAACATAAACGGTAAGGAAGAGCAAGACTTCAGTAACCCATCCGTACTCATCGAAAACCCTACCAAGAAGGGACAAACCAATGTATTGCTCAACATCACTACCAACGGTAAGCCTGTAACCCTATCAGGTTTCACATTTACCAATGAGAGCGATGTGGGAGTAAAGGCTGTGATAAATAAGGATAATGGAGGAAAGGGAGAAGAATTGGTTATTCACCACAGTTCTTTCCGACATAATAAAGGCATAGCGTTAGACATCGATAATTCTGCACAATTAGGCGCACGAATGTGGAACCTTCTCTTTGCAGATGGAGATAATGATGCCATTAAGCTAAACGACTCACATAGTATGCAGTTAGTAAATGTTACCTTTGTGAAAAATAAAGGTAAGGCAATAGATGGTACTGCTAGTGTATATAATTCTATCGCATGGAAGAATGGAACAAATTCCATCAAGAATAATACAAACAATAATGTCGTCATTGCTGATGAAGTAGAAAATGAAGATGTATTAAAAGGCCCTAACTTTGTTAATCCTGATAAAGAGGATTACAGAATACGACCAAGTCTGTTATTGATGAATAAAGGTAATAACACCAAATACATCGATAAGGCTAAGCTTCATAAGGGAGCAAATGACGCTGCAACTTTTGCCTCAGAAAAGGACTTGGCAAATACAAGCCGTCTGATTGGTGATAGTATCGACATCGGTGCTTACGAGTGTGATGCCAATATGCAACCTATCATCTACGTGAATACAAGTAGCGCCATAAACGGAACGGGCGAAAGTTGGAAATCGCCAAGCAACGACCTGAAGGGAGCCATCAGTCTGGCAGAACTCTATGCCAACAAGAACGATGGTTATGGCTACGTCTTTGTAGACCGCAACCTGCAAGCCACGGACATCAACATCAATATGCCGGGCGTAAAGATGTATGGTTCCATGAACGGCGAAACAAGTTCGGCTGCTCCAGACTTAAGCACCTTAGCCAATATTCAGGCTGTAGTAAAGGATCTCTTAAGACAAAGGAAGGGCATCATTGAAGCCTCAACCCAGTCATCTATTAAGGGTCTGACCATAGACAATCAAGGTACAGGAAAAGGCATGGTGAGTCTGGTGGATGGATTCAAGATTTCGGGTAACGTCAGTCTCAAGGGAAACAGCATACTCTCTACCTCTGTCCTTGATGCAACCACAAACGTATCGGGCGACACAGAAGGTTTGCTCTACAACTGTCTGGCTTTAGGAACCGTGAAGGATGTAAAGTCTGTCAATGTAACAGCTGCTAGTGCATTACCATCAACAACAGGTAGTGCTGCCAGCAGATCATCTGTAACCACCTATAATAAATATGTGAAAGATGAATACTGGAAATACCAGCTTGACGAGACAGACAATGACAACATCAACGCTAACACAGACGCAAGTGAAACCAACGCATGCATCAGCAAGGTAATGCACAGCCATGACCTTGCCGGCAACAAGCGCATCAGAGACGAGGTTGACAACGGATGTTTCGAGACATGGTATCTGACTGATGACAAGAAGATAGATGATACAGATTATCCACATGGTAAATCGGTGGTTTACGTGATGGAAAAGGATAAGGAGCTGGAACTCGACAACAAATTCTATAATGAATCGAACGCGTTCAGCCCAGGCTTCCTGCTTCTGAAGTACCATTCCGGCTTGAGAGGGAACAATAGTTATGTTACCCTCAACAACTTTGCGGTAGAAAGAGAACTGAGGAAAGGAACCAACCTCTTTATGATGCCGTTCAATGTGACCAAATGTGATTTTATAGGCACAGAGAATCATAAGGCGGATCTTACTTTCTACCAATACAATGCCGAAGAACGTGCCAACTACGACTTTAAGTTCGGCATAGACTCCGGATGGGGATCCATCAACTACAGCCAGGTAAACAACAGTACAGGTTTCAGAGTAGATGCCGGTAAGGAAAACATAACCATACGCTTCTACGGAGACGAGTACAACGAGCAGGATGGAAGTCAGGACAGCAACAAGCAGGGCTATATCACCTTGAAGCAGAACAACAACCAGCAGCCATGGTCGGACAGCAAGGCCGGCGGTTTGAAGTTCACCCACAAGGAGAACATGGGTTGGAATCTCTTCGGTTCGCCTTACCTCTGCGCCATGAACTTTGGCGATATGGAATACGGCAGAGTCATCTATACCTACGATGAGAAGAAGGGCTATACAGCCATCAACACCGATGCAGATGCCACAAACAGCATAACGAGTGGTTATATTCCTGCCATGGACGCCATATTCACTCAAACCGCTACGCTGGACAACACGGAGACGATAAGAGTAAAACATTCGAGCGCAAAGGATGGAGAAGAGTACGCTTCAAACGCCAGAATACTCAATATCGCCATCTGCAAAAGAAGCGAAACGGCTACGGCTGAAGATCATCTCCAGCTGGCTGCCGTACCAGCTCAGGAGGCGAAATCGGACTTCGACCTGGGAAGTGACGGAGTGAAATGGATGATGAGTCGCAATCCGCAAATTTATGCAACCCGCAACGGTGGACGCTACTCACTCCTTTCAGCCGTAAGTATCGAAGCAGAACAAAGTATCGGAGTCAGTCTGCCGGAAACCGGTGAATACCGCATCAGCATCCCTGAGGATTGCGATGCCAGCGAATATGAAACCGTATGGCTGAAGGACAAGGAAACCGGCAAGGCAGTAGACCTGAAGGATGGCAGTTATCCATTCTATGCTGCCCAAACTGGTGAAATGAACAACCGCTTCAATATCAGTTTCAACCGTAAGGAGACCGACATGAAGTCAGACATTACCATCATTCCTAACGGCAACTATCATATCCTGATAAAGGGACTGAAACAGAACGACCTTATCAGAATATACGGAACCTCAGGTGTCCTGGCGCTTCAGAAACAGGCGAAATCTGATACAGAACAGCTTCGCTCACCAGTAAATGGAACTGTAGCCGTAGAGGTAACACGAGGCGGGAAACAGATAGCCGTAAAGAAGATTGCCCTTAAATAAAAGGATGAATGCCGTAAAATAACGGAATAAATGTTAATAAAGCGCAGAGATAATCGCTCGTTTCAATAATTGGCATTATCTTTGCGCTTATTATATTATTCAATAGACCATAAATAACAAAAGAAAATAGAATTATGACAGAAAAGGAAATGTACAATCTGATAAATAGTCAGAACAACCAGCAGAGCAATGGCTTTGCTGTTAATGAGAAAGAGCGAGGTATAAGCGGTGTTTTCTCTGCTTTAATGCGCAAAGTGTATACATGGATGACCTTGGCACTCCTGATTACGGGCGTTACTGCCTATGGTGTGGCTAGCAGTCCTACCCTGCTGATGACCTTGATGACAAGCCGCGGTTTGCTCTTCGGTCTGATCATCGCAGAGCTCGCCCTGGTATTCATCATTACCGGTGCCCTACAGAGACTCTCCCTGACTACGGCCACCCTACTCTTCATCGTCTATTCGGTTTTGAATGGTGCCATGCTTTCATCCGTATTCGTAGTTTATACGATGACCAGTATTGCCAAGGTATTTTTTATTACAGCCGGCACATTCGGAGCGATGGCTTTCTATGGTTACACTACCAAGAAGGATTTGACCTCTTTAGGAAAAATACTCTTCATGGCGCTGATTGGTCTGATTATCGCTACCGTAGTAAACATGTTCTTGAAGAGTTCGGGATTTGATTACATTTTGAGTTACGCCGGCGTAGCCATCTTCGTTGGCTTGACCGCTTGGGACAGTCAGAAAATCAAGCAGATGCTCCAGACACAATACGACATGAGCGAGGGCGCACAGAAACTGGCACTCATCGGAGCCTTGACCCTGTATCTCGATTTTATCAATCTCTTCCTCTACTTGCTCCGCATCTTCGGAGGCAGCAACAAGGAATAATGAAAACGAGAACCGGGAATAAAGTAAAAAAAACAAAGAATAACATACATAACGAGAAAGGTTGGCTTGCCCTCAACGGGTTGGCCAACCTTTATTTTTTATTCCTAGAAAAAGTAAATGCTAGAGTTATATTCTCTTCAAAAAGTTCTATGGTGCAAAGATAGAAAAAAAATCGAAAACCATGGTTTCAAAATAGCAAAATTTAGTTTCAAATGGACAAAAAGTGTCTTTTGACATTTTTCAGTGTTCCACTGATTTTTCAGAACTACCTACACACCAATAACTTATGAACTTGTCCTATATTTATTAGGAGAGCAGCCAAAAGAGGCAAAAAATACTCTTCTGAACGTAGAAATAGAATTAAATCCCGATTTGATGGCGATTTCCGGCAAAGGAAAGTTCGTTGACTTCAACAAGTTCTCAGCATACTGTATACGATAAGTATTCACATAATCATAAAACGTCTGCCCATTCTGCCGGTTAAAATAGCGACTCAGATAAGTACGGTTCGTACCTACAGCCAGCGCCACATCAGACAATTTCAGTTTCGGATTGAGATAGATTTTATCTTCCTCGAACAACCGCTGCACCTCAGCAGCCATCCCCGAAACATCTACTTCGTTCTGCTCTAACGGTACAATTTCAATATCGCTCAACTCTTCTATCACTGACTCATGCCTATAAACAAAATAATCTATGAGCATCCAGAGTATCAGAGAACTTACCATATAGATATTGTCGTAATCCACATTAATAACGAAACAGCTCAGCGTCCATAAAAACAGAATCAGGAAGAAGGTGTTGAGAATGGCAAGAAGCCAATTCAGATTAATATTTTCCTGATAAGAAAAGCGCTCTTTCAGCTGTCGGTGATACCTCCGAATCATAAAGACAAGCAATATAAAGGTAGAGCATCCATAAATGGCTCCCCAGACAGAAAGCACATAAAACCAGATGATATTATGGGTAAAAATATAGAACACCGGCAACAAGAGGAAAGGCAATTCCAGCATCAAAGCTTTCACCCATCTGAACCAGCCCGGCTTCACCAGTTCCATCAACACAAAGCTGTAGAACGGAATAATCATCATATCCAACGAAGACGTAAGATACCACGCATGCTCGTTGTCAAAACCATAAATCTGAAAGAAAACCATGTCCTTTACCAACTGTAGGTCGACCACGATCATGAGCCACATAATCATCCGAAAGAGCATTTCCTTTCCTTTTCTCCAAAACAGGAAAGCCATCATGGAGAAGAACATCATGCTCATACCATAAATAAAACTCGTTACCGAAT
>OBCI01000093.1_pt1 | contig 22438 bp, 37 predicted proteins | sample 1495881 | NCBI WGS metagenome assembly OBCI01 (sample SAMN03418262, study PRJEB22391) | human gut metagenome | biome: human-gut; feature: organic feature; material: feces | host: Homo sapiens | place: Tanzania | collected 2013-01 | reverse complement strand
TGATAACATTGATAGAAACCCCACCCCTTACATATAACACCCCCTATAAAACAGAAGAAATTTTTTCAAAACAAAAAGCATAACACAGACTAGAAATTTATTTTCTTTGTCCTTGCTATGCTATACTATCATACTATCACTACACTACATCACTACACTATACTACTATTCTTTTTTATCTCCTCCGTTTAGTTCATCTTTCTTATCAGTTAAGAACTTATACAAATGACTAACAACTACTGTCAAGTATACAGTTCCAATCAATGTTATCAGTTCATCACTAATCATTCCTTTAAACACAGTAACACCTGAAACATACACAGATAAAACGATTAGCTCTACTGCCATTCTTTTTCTAACGCTAGGTTTTAAAGTACCTGTATTAATAAACTCTAAGGCTAAGCTAAGCAATTGCATAAACACAACCAACGCTATTTGTTTCATTACTTCTGACACTCTTCTATTCTCCTTTTAGTTTTCTATTTCGTATGTTTGTAACTCTCCTGTATATACGTAACCACCATATTCGTTCCATACTTGAGTATGTAGATTTTCGTACATGTTAGAGTATACCTTTCTGTTCTGACTTCTGTTATAATCTCCGTCTACTTGTTCAAACACTTGTAAGTGTAATCCTTTAGCTTTACATTCTAATAAGTAATTACCTCCATATTCTGTTGTAGGGTTCATTAGTATGCTATTATCAAACGTGCATGAACTTGGTACTTTGATGTAGTGTTGCCTAGTAGGGTTTAATATTTGAGCAAAGTTTTCTACCTCACAACTAATTGTATAGCTTTGTTCAGTAGCATTAAAATCAGTAGTGGTGAAACCTGAATGAATATTTACTTTATAAGCACAACAAAAATTATACTCTTCACTATAATAAAAACCAAAGTTAGGATATACTTCTCTGTGTCCTTTGTCCATTTGATACTGAGTGTATTTGTATCTATCTGCTTCTGACAATTGAAATGGTTTAGGTCCTTCGCCTTCTGTGATTTGGATATTCTTTACATGCCATTCACTATTAGGTTGCATTCTAAAGCGAAATGTTTTAGATGTAGGAAATGTTGAAGCAGTAGTGAATGAAATATAATGTAATTCCCAACTGTCACTTGTTACTTTATCACTCCAGTTATAAAATAAGTCCGTACCTAGTTTTATACCTGTTTGTCCGTCTATCGTGACATCTTTTGTGTTATCAACTAAGACACTACCACTAGAACCGAAGAAAGTAAGCATATTACCTTTTATTTTTTTAGCGTTAAATTGCCATGTATAGCGTGTGTTCGGTTTTAGTTCTACTTCTCGTTCAAATTGATTGCACGCTATGTCAGTTTCTCCTGTGCCAGCATTAGCAAACTTAAAATAGTTCTCTTGAGGGTATAAATCATTTTTGCGTTCTATGATACTTTGACCACCAAAAGCATAAAAAGCCCTGGTTTTATACCAGTTATCACTATACACTTCACTTGGTAGAACCTCTCCACCTCTGAACAAATTACTTACACCGTTGTTAGGTGGTGTTGGTATAATAATCTGCTCTTTGAACATGTTCCAATAATTTTCTTTGTCTACTTGTATTTCTAGTTTTCTGCGTCCTACCCCTATTAAGTCTAAAGGGTTTAACACGTCTACCTTTCTACCATTCAAATAACTATCCATTTTTTAACCCCCTCAAACCGTAACCACTTATAATGAAGTCATCTCCTGTGATGTCTAATGTATAAGTTGGTTGTCTGTAATTATAGTTTTCGTTAGGCTGATTATTATACCAACCTGTGATGTCTTTATTTTTAGTACATTTACTTAATGCACCATTTAAAACAGTTGCAATTGTCTTATTTGTAGCATTAACAACCATTTCTGTTTTTGATACGTTCCATTTATTTTGAATCTTATTCCAAGTGTAGCTTTCAGGATATGGACTATCTTCTGTCATGTAATCTGTATAAGTACCGATGTAAGTAGGGTAGTCGCTTGGTGTTACTTCGCTAGCTGAGGGCATGTACGGAGTAGCAATAGAACCTTGTTCCCACTTATGACCGCAAGTCCATAAAATTGAATCAAGACCGTTTAATTCATACCTAACGGAAAAGTTATCTCCTGCTTTTAAAGCTACCGTAAGCGTATCTCTTAACCAGTCAAAGTTATTTCCTAGGTCTGCACTCCAAGACTCAACGTTGTTTTTAGAAATGTATCTCTGTACTATTGCCGAACCTCCTGAGCTTTTAACGTAAGCTGAAAAAGTATAAACACCGTCTTTAGGTGCTGTGAACGTTTTACGTATACCGTTCCACGTCCAAGCTCGTTTTTTAACTACTAGACCTTTATAAGTTCCGTCAGTTTCCCAGTCCCAAGAATGCTCCCAAGTACCACTAAAATCTTTAGTACCATCTAACAAGTTTAAATTAGGGTAGATAGTGCTAAAACCGTCTTTACCGTCTGAACTATAAGCGTAAGCTGTGTGTTTTTGTTCTGAACCGTTTAGTTCAATTTTCAAGTTATCAACGCTTATTCTAGCACCGTTAGGTATCCAATCAAAAATAAAATAAACTTGGTTAACATCTGCATTTTGTGTTATAAACCAATCTTCTATTTTCATTGTTTGAGATACTTTGACTATATGACTAGGGTTTTCTGTCCACTCTGATGTTTTAAATGCTTCTCTAGTATAGAATTTACCATTAACGGTTTTAACGTCTACTTTGAAAAGTTGTTGCCAATTTCCGTTTACTAGTTGAAACCGTATATGTACAGCGTCTGAATCGCCATATAATTCAGTATCAAAGAAAGCAACTTCACAAGTAATTGTAATGACGTCCCCTGCTTTGAACAATTCAGGTATTAGTTTCCATTCGTTAAAATGAAAGAACCCATGCCCTTGATTGCTTTGACCGTTACCAGTATCAGAAAACCCTGCACCGTCTTTTACATCTAGTAAGTTATTAGTAGTATCAGGAGCAAAAGGACGACTAATAGACACGTTACACAGCATTTTAACCCTATATATTTTCATATCCACATCTATGTATCCCTCTGCGTACATGTCTCCGTTTTTGGAACTTTGCAAAGGGTCAGCATAATAAAATAAACAGAAGTCCATAGCTTCATCATAATATAGACCATTATAAGTGTATTTATTGCTAAAAAACTCAATATATTGCTTTTTATTCATAGCTACGCTTATAACATCTTCACTAGGGTTAACAAGTTGTATAGGGTTATGAATTAATAATTCTTCAAAATTTAACCACGATAACATTATTGATATATCCTTTCTAGTTTGCATAAACCAGTCATAAAGTCCATTTCATAAGGAACACAAGGACCGTACGCTAAGTTTTGAGGGTTATTGTCTTTAATTCCCCACCATTGATATTTAGTGTTATATAAATTAGTGAACAATTGAGGGTTATACTTAACTTCGTCATACTGAATTCTAGGCGTTAACTCGTCATAATCTAACCAGTTAGGGCGGACGTTTTGAAGCATTTCAGCGTTAGTTTTGTCTGTAAAGACAATGTGACCATTCATAGCACCGTCTTTAGGTACAATAGTCCAAGACTTTAATAGTGCTGTGTCTGAAGCTGGTATGGTGTATTCTGTCGAGCGTTCCCACGTTCCTTTGGTAGGGTTGTACTTATAAAGCCACGCTCTTCTTTGTTCATCATTAATAAATAAAACGCGGTCTGGTACTGCCTTAGTTCGTTCATTGTCATAACCTCTGAACCAATCTTCTGTTACGTGGTCGGTTGCTAGGTATTTTTGAAATACTGCACAGTTCCAACCGATAGAGATACCCTTAATTTTTGTTAAACTACTTTCAGTATCTACCATTCTAACTTTCCAAGGTCGCATAATAAAGCCGTTAGGTAAACCTTGAGAAGTTAACCAGTCATTCATACTGTTAAATTTAACTTTTTCAAAAATTTGTGGTACGTGCATTCCAACCCTTGAACGCATTACGTCAACTTCTTTGTTTGAATCTTCATTGACGTAATAAGAACCAAGAGAATAACCAATATTGAGCATAGATGACCTGATAACTTCGTCTATTTTATATCCTCCGCTTGCTTGTTTGTAGTGATTTCCGTCTATACATACGTTTGCCATTTCTCCGGCTACAGGGTCAATTGCTGTATTTGCGTTAACAATATATAAAGGCTCTTGAATGGTTGCCCAATCGTTACCAGTACCGTCAAACGCTTGTCTAGCGTCTTGAAATTGCTCTGGGTATATTGTGTTACCTGTCATGTCAAACACGCTATTAGAACCGTTTAAAACGTGAAATTTAATCGTTCTACCGCTTGCGTTTGTATACTTGTCTGAATCAATACCAATTAAGACACGTTGTCCTAATGGTCTAGTATAGCACCATACTGCATTCTGTTTCACATCTCCACCAAATAGTTCGTAGCTTTCATCATTTAGCTGTCCACCCCAAACGTAGTCAGAAAAATTATTGCTATCTTTTTCACAGTAACCAGTATAAAAAGGACGTGAATCTGCTATTCCTTGAGTTTTGAAATAGTTGTATTCTTCTTCTGTGGTTGCGTATGGCGTTATTTTGTCCATTTCTAGTTTAGGGAAAAACAAGCCGATTTGTTCCTCTTCTCCTGTACTATCTAGTTCAACTGTTAAGCCTAATTTTTCAACTGTTTCTGTATTTTGTAGCGTAACTAATTCATTAACAAAAATGTATTGCCAAGGTTTAATCGTGTAAGTGCCCACAGGAGCCTCTGAATTGCCATATAAGAGTCTTAAATTAAAGTCTAATGGTTTTGTACCAAAATTAGTTAAACGAATTGACACGCCTATTTTTTTGCCTTGTGTGAGATTAGGTTTTACTGGTAACTTTTCCCAACGTGTTAAATAAGTCCAACCCCATTTACCAGTAGCTGATTTAGGGTTATAAAGTCTAATACCTAAGCTATAAGGTCTATGCCAACTGTTAGGGAATTGATGACTTCTTTTTGCTTCGCTTGCTTGATTAATTTTATAGTAATAATTAGGGTTAAACGTGTCAGGTTCTTCTGTAGGGTCGCCTGTTATATGTCTAATGTTAGACCGTGTTAGCAAGTTCCATTGTGGTAACTCTTTACAAAAGTCTAGCCCTGTTTTTTCATTCCAACAATATGCCTTATTCAATTGCTAAGCCCTCCACTAAGTCCACTAGTTCTTTTTCTGTGCTTACTTCGTCAACTTTTTGCTGTTTAAGTTTTACATTTGCGTCAATATAAACGCCCTCAATCTCCATTAATTTTAACAATGCCGAACGGTCAGGCAATTTATTCACTTCTGTAACTGTTCGCCCTGTTTCTGTTTTCCGTCCATTAGGGTTATTTTTATATTGAATAACTGTCTTTGTTTCTTTTCCTCCAAAAGCTAAGGTTTTTAACGCCTGTAGCATTTTTTTATTTTCTTCTTCTGTCATAGTCATTAGATAAAATAGTCCTCACTTTCTTCACTTTCTAAGAACCACCACATCAAATTAATTAAAGCGTCTGCCAAGTCAATTTTATCTGTGTAGCCTTTTTTAATAATACGCATAAGCCCAAAGTCGTTTATTTTCGTTTCTGCGTTCATTAAATGCACCGCTAGTAGTTTACTATCAAAATGAATTTTACCCTCCTCCATAAGCTTCTGAGTGGCTTCTAGGGTATTAGATAGCTTAAAACTGTTCTGCATTACTTTGTTATAAAATTCAATGTCATAAGTTTGTTCGAATCTGTCTATGAAATTCTTAGCATAGTTAGGATCATAATTCAAAGCAATAGGAACAGCACCATTCATAGCACTCATAAAAGCGTCCCACGCTTCGTCAGTCATATTATTAATTCCCTCGTGTGTTACTGTTTCCCCTAAGTGTTTAAACTTGTCGTCTGCACTCTCTGGCATGATAGGGATAGCTTTAAAATAATAGTGTCCGTTTTCTCTGTAACCTATCACAGTACCCCAAACATCGCCACGAACAGAAAAATCTGAACCAATAGCAACTAAACGACCGCTAAAGTTTAAAGGAGGAACGAGGCACTTGTCTACTAATTGCTTAGTAAATATTGTAGTGCTATCAGTCATAGACAAGTTAAAGCGTTTAGTGATAATTTTAGCCATTTTAACAGGGTTACCAATTGCACCAATGAAATCTTTCTGAATATCTTCAAGCGTTAGTGTATAACCTAATGCTGGGTTTGCTTTGATGTATTTAGAACTGTCCTTTACTTCTTCGTAATCATCTAAAGCGTAATAGAAAACCCAATGACTGAAATCATCATCTTTAACCCATTCTTTCCAACTTTCTAGTTCATCATCATAAGCACCGCCACGAATAACGTTATTAGTAGTTGAAATAAAAAGTGTACCCTTATTTTTTCTAAGCCCCTGCCTAATAGTAATAAGGGGGTTCTTTTTGAATGCACCAAATTCATCTATGATAACAAGTTGTTCACGTCCACCGTCTAGCGTGTCCTCATTACTAGCATAGATAGAAATCTCTGTACCTTTACTTTTTAGAATTGAGTTATCTTTTACAATGATTTGCTCTTTGTTTAGTTTGAACTGGTTTTTGAACTTGTTAATGATAGTACCTTGACAGTTCCCCATAGCTCTAAAATGTTTCATCAAGATTTTTTCTGCTTGGTCTTTTTTAGTAGCCATTAAAGCAATAACACTATTAGGCTTAGGAAATAAAAAGAGTTCAATTAAGGCTATCATTACATCAAGAATAGATTTAGCGTTTGAACGTCCTACAATAACAACAAACTCATCAATTTGATAAGGAGTGCAATACATCAAAGTAAGCACCGCCTTATGATATGGTATGATTTTAAATCGTTCGTTATTAGGCAAAGTCATGAACTCTTCTATGAAGTTAAAAATTTTCTCTGCCTTTTTGTAGTCTATTTCATGTTCGATTTTAGCCACTTTCTTTTTTAGTAGCTTAATCATTTCGCCGTTATCTTTGTCTTGACCTATCCAGTCTTGAATTAAACTCATTTTTAAATCTCCTTATATTAAACCCTCCGCTATAATTCTAGCATAGTCTATTAAGTCTCCACTTCTTTCCATTCCTTGGTGGCATTTGTGACATAGAACTTCGGTAGGTACATTTATCACCTCCTTGTTAAAATCTTCCACTTCTAACATGTCATTATTCCATTGTAATGGTATAACGTGATGACAAATTAAATGTTCTGTACTCCAACACTTCTGGCAATGTCCTACCCTGTTCTTTTCTTCTCGTGCCTTTTTTATCCACCTAGGGTCATTGTATAATTTACTTTTAGTATAAATCAACGTTTATTCAATTTAACCCCATTTCGTTCCAATTTATTATAAATTTCGTTAGCAATTCTACGACCGTCTGCACTAGATTGAACATAGATTTTAATGTCTTGTTGTGAGTTGTCTTGTGTTCCAATGCTTGGTGTAGCATTCACTCCAGTTACTCCCTTGGTATAAGGTTGTGTCGCTTCAATTGCTCTGCTGATTGCTTCTCTACCACCTGCAAAGAATTGTAAATCTAGTGGTAACTGTCCATTTCTTGAACCTAGTAATTTTTGACCTAGTGAAGTAGGTTCTTTAATTCCTAGAGGGTCAATATTACTTCTTAACCAACCCCAATGGAAATCACTGAAAGCGTCGCCCCAAGTGCTATTTGACCTGAAACCTAAAGCCTTACCAAGTAACCCTGTATTACCTCCAATTCTTCGTGAAGCACTTAAAGCATTCTCTACTGCACTATAAGCGTTATTAGCCCAGTTGTACAAGTCACGTAATGAACTTACTGCTGAACTAACCTTACCTAAGAAGCTACCGATAGAAGTGTAATTAATCTTGCTGAAAAAGTTGCTGACTGCTTGTTTAACATCATTAAATGCACCCTCAAGCTCTTCATTTGAAAGTTTACCGTCGCCATTTTTATCAATGATTTGTGTTAAAGCACCAACTGCTTTACCTGCCATTTGTCCTAATTGAGAACCTACAACGCTAGAAAGTGAAGTAGCATTATTTCCCAATGTAGCCATGTCTACACCTGTGTCACCCATACCTTTACGAAAACCGTCCAAAGCACTTGTATTAAATGCACTTGTAACCATTTCGCGAATTTGTCCCCATGTGCTAGGTCCTGCACTTACTAGTTCATTCCCTTTTTGTTGGAACAGTTCCAAGGCACGATTCATTACATCAGTACCGATAGCACCGTCTTCCATGGCTTGTTTGAACTCTCCCATACCAATACTAGTATGATTAATTTCATTGTAAGCCTGAATCAGCATATCACGGAACTGAGCACCAAGGGCTGACTGCATGATTTGATTGAAGTCTTGAGCATGTAAAGCACCTGACCCCAACGCTTGAGCAAGTCCATAAGTGAATTGTTTTTGCGTGTCCATTCCAAGCCCTAGGCTGTCCCCTACTGCATTAATTGAGTTAACAATCTTAAACGCTTCATCACCTGTTAGACTTGTATAACCTGAAATGGTAGCCCCTAACTGGTTTAGGTCATTTCGTTGCGATTTAAGTAGCTCGTTACCTGAATCGATGTAACTATTGAACTTTTTATATCCTTGTTCTCCGTCTGCTAAGGTAGCTGACAAAGTTTTTTGTGCTTGAATTTGAGCGTCATAAGTAGTAGTCAAACGATTAGCAAAACCACCTACAACATCAACCGCCTTAGATACTCCACCAGTAATTAGGCTAATACCTGCACTTACACCACTAACCACGTTACCAATTTTAGAGAAAGTGCCTAGCATACTAGAACCGTAACTTTTGACTTTTTCAACTGCACCACTAAGTCCTCCGCCTTTTTCGTTACCGATTTTAGCTAGTTCAGAACTTAGTCTAGTCGCTTGTGTTTGTGCTTTAACTAATTGACTTTCTAAGGCTTGTACTTGTTTTTGTGTAGCCCCTGACATTTTAGCATTTGCCAACGCTCTTGTTAAATTGTCTACGTTTTGTTTAGCAAGGTTCAAAGCTCTCTGTGTTTCTTTGACACCTTTGTCTTTCATGGTTACAGAGCCTGTTATTTGAGCGTTCTTGTTCGTTTCTTTAGCTAGACGACCAATATTATTAATTTCTCTTTGAGCGTCTCTAGCATTCTTTAAAACGCCTTTAGTGTCTAACTCTGCCTGAATGACGTATTTTTCTTTAGCCATTTTTCGTTATACTCCTTAATTTACGCTTAATAGTTTTCGTTTTATCGTCCATTTCGTGAGTGGCTCTTACTAGCGTTTGTCCATATCTTTGGTGTAAGTGGCGGTCATGAAGCAATACGTTGAGCATTCTCCAACTTTCATCTTTAGCCTTAAAGCCATTGACTACGCCAATATGACCACTTTTCAACGAACCATAAGACCGTGTAACTTGTTTAGTAATCTTACTAGTGTCAAATTTTGCACGATAACCTGAAAAGTCTCCACCTAGTGAACTCTTATAACCACGCTTTACTGTATTTTGATTAGAATTAAAAGCGTCAACCATGTCTAACCAAACGTGCTTCAATTGCTTTTCTGTGAACTTTTCTAGTCCTTTTACTTCGGTGGTTGCCATAGTTTAACCTCCACGTGTTCAGCATTGTTTAGTTCGTCAGCAGTTGTCTTCTTCTTCTCTTTAGGTGTAAGAGTTGAAATTAATTTTAATGTCCATTTTAATGGTCTGTGTTTATATACATCATAGGGAACTCTTAAAGATGTCATAGCACTAACAATCGCAAGTGTTGTAATTCTTGCGTCTTCCCTTATTTCTTCGCTAGTGCTAGCCCTTTTTTTGTTTCGTCAATTAATTGTCCCATAAGGTCAGCAACTGTAACTGGTAGCATTCCACCAATTAAAGCCCCAAGAATTTCGTCTAATGTATACTGAGGAGCGCAAGCCCAAAAGAACAACGCTAAGCTGTGGTAGTCTTTTTCATTCAAGTCGCCAAAGTATACACCGTTATCTTCCATACGCTCTAACGCTTTGAAATCAAATTTAAAATCTTCTTTTTTCATCTGTATTTTTCTCCTTTTAGAAAATTAATAAAAGGGTGGGAACTATTATTTCCAAGCCCTCCACCCTTGAAATTACGCTTTGATGTCGGTATTTGCTAGTGGTTTAAGGTCTGTGAACAATTTCTTGAACGCTAAAGCCTTGCCACTTGTACCAGTTGCTAGTTCTGTGTCTGATACTTTAAACTTAACGAATAAGCGTTTTTTACCTCCTGCTTCAAACGTTCCGTTTGTTACCGTAGCAGTATGTTCGTACTCTTTACCTGTTGGACTTTCTTCGTCAGCTTCTGCAGTATCACTTGGAGTAGTCGCCTGCACGCTAGGATAGAAAGTAGCTTTATAACCTGTTCCGTCATCGTCTCGATAGCGTTCAGCATAAGCAAAGCCATAAGGCTTGTAATTTGCTACGTCATCAACTAGGAAACCACTAGAATCAGCGAACCCCAAAGCATGTGTCGCAAATTCATCAGGCAAATCGTAAGACTTAACTGTAATTTCTGTGTTTTTAGAACCTGCAATAGTACGATAAGGAGCGTTAAACCCTGCATAGAAGTTTGTATTCTCTTGGTCTACTTTTGTATCAATTGCACGCAAGCCTGCGATAGGGATACCTGCCTTTGACCCTGTAAGGTCTGTGAACACTACACCATACCCTAGACCGTGTGTAAGTTCATTTTTTGATGTATATGCCATTTATTGTTATCCTCCTACTGTTTCATATACTTTGATAGCACCGTCTTGGAAAAAGCCACCACAGACGCAAACAGTACCATATACCTGCACTTTATTACGTCGTACGTCTTTAGTCACTTTAAATTCAGGAACTAAGTCCCCTACTAAGATACCTTTATAAGGGTTAATCAACACTTTGTCAAAGTTTGTATTGTAATGCTTAAAACTCAATGTTTCAATTTTAGCTACTCCACTAACCACAGGAGCGAAGTCATTTTCTTTCACAAAGAGAACATCGTCCCCTGATTGTGAGAATTTAGCACTTGACGCTTTTTGTTTAACCGCCCCAGTAATTGAGCTATTAGTCATAGAACTATGTACACCGCCCCAAATCAAGTGGGCTTCGATTGTTTGATATAAAGTATCTCGTACAGTATTCAAAGCATTTTGTACACCGTCAGCAGTTAAATGCCCTGCGTCTGAAAGATTAATACCAAAGCCGAACCCTTGAGGAGTTAAAGTCTTGTAACTGTCTTCTTTAATTTCTAGTGTGCTATTAGTTCCCCCTAGCTCTTTAGCTTCTGGAAACCCTGTTAGTTCAACCGTCTGTAACAAATCAGCCCCAATTTTAGGGATACGTGACAAGAGAGGGAACAAGTTTCCTAGTCCCTCAGTTTTAGTCACATTTTCGATTTGTTGGACGTAACGGTCTGTGATATTAAAATCAGCCATTTGTTACCTCACTTTTGTTTTATTATTTGGCAGCTACTGCATTTTTAGTCAAGTAAGCTGAACGGTTTTTACCACGAATAGAACCACCTACAAGAGTTTCAGAAAGCCATTGTTCAACGTTATAACGTAGGTCAAAGTCGTTGTAGTTTTCCATGTTCAAATCTCCGATAAGTACGTACTCATCATGATTATATACCGCTACTTCGTCTTTAGGCATCCAGACACGTGTTTCAAGATTAACCGCACCGAATGACTGAGCGATTTGTGCCTTTGTTGCTAGTTCGTTGAAACGTGAGTGTCCGTCTGTTCCTTTAGCTTTACGCAACTCTGCAAAAGTTTGTGGACTCATAACGATAGTAATAGCGTCAGAAATTGAGCATTCAGCTACTGCGTCAGTAATACCCTCAAACAAGTCTGTGTATTGAATTTGTTTTGTCCAAGCGTCACTTGTAGTACCTTTAAGACCCCAGAAACCATTAGAGCCGTCATTTGCACCTGACTCATTAGCACCAAGAATCATGTTATACTCTACTTTTTGAATAACACGGTTAACCATTTCACTCATTACGTACTCAGACAATGCACCTGAATCATTTACACCACGAACAGTTGCTTTATCCATTTGTAGGTATGCTTCTGCCATTTGCGGACGAATTGAACGTTTTGAAGCAGTTTGTGCTTTGTTCTTGTCTGCACCTGCTTTGAACGTTCCTTTGATGAAAGTATCATCTACACCGTCTTCGGCAAGTGTCAAACCTTGGAAACGTGCCTTAGTTGCACCGTCATAGATACCTGACTTTTTAGCATATTTTGAAGTGATAGAACCAAGTGAATTAACCACATTCAAAGCACTAGCATTTGCAAACTCACGAAGAAAGCCTTTCTCTGGCATGTCAGCCATTTTTTCCCCTAGTTCACGCATAAAAGTACGCTCTTGAGCTTCTGGCTTTTCAGTAGGGATATTTGCCTCACGTTGTTTCTTAAGCTCTTCACGCTCTTTTTTAAGCTCTTCCACTTGTGCTTCAAGTTCACGTGCTTTAACGCCTGCTTCGATTGCTTGTGCCATAATTTCTTGTGTTTCCATGTTCTTGTTTTCTCCTTTTTCTTCTTCTCTTACTTTTGTCACTTTTGCACCTTTATTGCTTGGCAATGGAGTAAGTGACACCTCCGTGATAGTTACGTCTTTATAATAGCCAACTCCGTCAATCTCACGTGCTTTAACACCGTTAGCGTTAAAACCAACTGACAGACCTGTTTCTTCAATCTTTTCGGCTGTGTATTGTTCTTCATCAACGTAACCTGTTAGAATTACATTGTCGCCCTCAAGATGAACGAAACCAGAACCAATTTTTTCACGATGACGGTTTAAGATATCCACGCCTTCGCCTGCGTTAGCAATTGACTCAATGACTGTGCCGTGTGAATCAATCGTTCCCAAGGGGTTTGCTATCCCTCGAACTGCTTTTACTTTCAATCGTTCCTCCTTTTGATGTTGTTGAAATATAAGCTACAAAGTTTTCTTGGTTGAATACTATGTTCTTATCGTGTTGTTTTAATAGCGGTAAGACTTTTTGAATTGCAAATGCTATGATAGTGACTTCATTACTTTGTCCATATAACAACTCGCGTGGCATACCGTATTCACTCAAAGCTATTTCAATAGCTAAGTTAGCGTCATTTTGTAATGAACCGCTGTAATCAGGCTGAATCTGTTTGATATCATCATCTGAACCAATTACAGAAATACCGTTAAACTCTCTAGCAAGTTGTTGTTGTTGTGAAAGTCTATCACGTATTCTATCCCAAACTTCTTTTAAACCACTTGAAACTTTAGTTTTCCAATAGATTTTGATTTGAGCTTGAGAGTCTAATCGTCTACCAATTCCATTGCTTGCCATTCCAAACATTGAACCAAACCGCTGAGGGTTTGCACCAAAGAAAGGGTTAAGCAACATTTCATAATCATTTGTTCTGATTGTTACTGTTCTTCGATTAGGTTCACGGACAACGATATTAAACTGGTCTGCGTTAACTCTTTGTGCATAATACTTAAAGCCACCATACCATACACGGAAAACTTCTTGACCTTGTAAAGCCCAATAAAATAAATCTTCTATTTTACCAGCTTCGGTATAATCAACATTGTCAAAATAGGAAACCAAGCCCAACAACTTACCTAGTAACAAATCAGTTGTAGGGTCTTGGACTGTGAAAGTAGAAAAGCTAACATCTTCCGCCTTGCGCGATAGATTAAATAAACTCATTCACTCCTCCTATTTAACTTCTCCTGAAGCCATGTCAATTTTGCGTCCGAACTCTTTTTCGATTTCTGCAATAAACATTGTGTCAACTGGCAAATTAAGTTTAGCCCATTTGTTTTGATAGTTTTCCAACATACGAATTGTGCGAATGTGGCGAACACTTACACCGTCAGAAACATACCAATGCTTAACTTTTCCTGCGTTGTCTAGTCCTTTAATAAGGTACATTTTTACTATTCCTCCTGTTTGATTATTTTGGTTTGAACTTCCAGTAACTGGTTTATTAAATAAGTCAAGTTCTGCCTGTCTGCGTCTTACTAAACCTTGTAGCACTTGACCACCTGCATGGACGTACTTCGGCAACATTTGAGCTACGTAAGCATGCGAGAACTCTGCCCAACCGTCTGAAATGAATACATTCCCACAGTTATAAACCAATGATACCAAAGCGTCGAACTCGTTTTGGTTTGCTTTGCCTTTAACGTAAGCGTCAACCATAGGTGAGTACTTATTATTTAAGTCTGTTTCAAGTTGACTATCAGCTTGTGCTTGTGTCCATGTAGTACCTGCTGTTACTCCATAATGACCCCAACCAATAGTATACATTTGTTCCCACGGTACAGGCTTATAAGCAGTTAAGCGACAACCCTCGAACTCTTTAATTAAGTTCAAACCGTTATTTGATATTTTAATTTTGGATACCTCCTATCCTAAGTGTTCACAATAAGTTAAAATGTTATAAGCGTCTGCCATGTTATCATCTTTACAATCAAACGGAACTAAACCACTAGCTCTTAAAAGCTCAAGACTTTCTTCTTTGCGTTGTTCTCGTTTGCCTGAGATTAAGTGATAACTGCACCATTTAGAGTTATCAATGAAAGTGTAGCCATTTACTAAACCGTCAATAGCACCAATAAAATAACCGTTACAATTTGCTAAGGTAATACTGTGCTTTTTGTTTCTTCCCATAATAGGGGTTTCAATGGCTAGATGATAATCATTCAATTCAAACTCATTGATGATATCTTTTATAGCGTTCACGATGTCAAAAGTACGTTCCCAAGCATTCTTTTTTGAGTTGTACGCTTTAATAGAACCGACATAGATTTGACCGTCTTTTCTAAAAGCGTAGCCTGTACCCTCGTCTTTTTTGCTTGCTGTACTAAAGTCAATAGCTAAAATTTTCTTCATTTCTTTTATCCTTTTTAGATAGGCAAGGTATAAGAAGTGATGACCGCGTAAACATCTTCTCTTGTTTTGTCAATATTAATACCGTAGTCAGTTTTATCAATAAATTTCAAAACTTGTTGAAGTTCTGCTTCATCATTAACAAAATAGATGTTTTTTTCTGCCATGCTCTTTACCTCCCTCATTGATTATGGTATTATTATAGCACATCACTTTTTTGAATTTTATTTTTTCAATACCAACAAAAGATTTAGATAGTTTACAATTATATTAAATAATTTGTAACCAAAAAATAATATATTACCTACAAACAGCGTGGTTAAGCCATTCTTAAATTGTGTGTGCAATGATTTTGGCTTGATTTTAAAAAAACATGTGGTATACTATATATATAAATAAAAACTGAATACACCAAAGAAGCGAGGCGAAAGCCTATGAAGCATTTTTACCTGAGCTTGTAAACCCCACAAGCCCTTTGGAATAGGATAGTATATAGTGGCTAAGGAGCATTAACTTTCACGTTATTTGGTAGCCGTAGTTTGTCGCTATATATGAAATTGCTAACTGATAAAAAAGTTAGACAGGTTGTGAGTATTACGTTTATGCCAATTTGAACTCACGTAAAACAAAACGAGCGGTGCGATTAGATTCACGGAGCTTACTGCTAATAACTAAGCAAACTACCATATAAGAATCTCTACTAATTGCATGACGGGGGGGGGAATAAAACTGTCTAAAATCCATGTAATTGAAGCTTAACATTTCATGTATTGATTTGTAACACGACTTGAGTTATAATCAAAGTATAGAAAATAAGAAAGAGGTAATTAAAATGTTCATCATCTATTGGATAATGTCAGCTATGTTTGGAATCGTAGCTAGTGTAGACAGTTCACTTTTCGGAGTTTGGTTTTTATGCTGTGTAGGTTGTTTCGTATTAGGTTTAGTTGAATTAATCAAAGGAGGTTGGAACTGATGACAATTAATGACGATTTAAAAGCAATTAACAAAGATATTAAGAACTCTAAAGACTGGAAACAAATGGTACAACGTACTAAGTACTGGATAGTGAAATTAAATAACATCTATCCTGATTATAACTTTAAAACTTATTTTAAACCGCTTAGAGATAAAAATATCATTTTCATTGACTACACTTTAAAAGAGGTGTACTAAAATGCAAAACTTATTTGAAAGAGTTATAACAGCTAAAGAGTTACAGGAAAAAGAGGACTTTAAAGGTGGTAACGAGTGGCTGATAGAACACTTAATACCAAGAGGACAGGCAGGTTTGACAATTGCCCCACAGAAGTCTTTTAAAAGTTCTACCACGCTTCAAATGGCTTTGAGTGTAGCTAAAGGTGTCCCCTTTGGCTATTTTAAAACTAAAAAGGCTAACGTGCTTATCATTGATAATGAAGATACTGACTTCGTGTTACATCAACGCCTAAAGGCTTATAATGATGTTCCTGATAACTTACATTTCATAACAGGTGGTATTTTCAAACTGGACAACAAAGACCACATGAATGGACTGTACAAGTTCATCAGAGATAATAACATCAAGTTTGTTATCTTGGATAACTTAAAAGACATGCTGACAGATAGAAATACTCTAAATGACATGTCAAGTATGAATGACGTCCTGAATAATATAACACGATTGAAATTGCTTTTAAATGATGTTACTTTCCTTTTAATTGCTCACGCTAGAAAGGATACAAATAATCAATCGTTAGAAGAGAAGACGTTTAGAGTTCGTAGCACTCACGCCTTAGGTAGTTCAGCAATTGGTGCATGGTTTGAGTTCTGTCTGTGTTTAAGTCCTAAGCAGGGTAAAACAAGCAAGTACTCTATTTTGACTGTAGAAGCACGTAACTACGCTTATGACAAAGAGGTATGTCTAGGGTACGTAGGCGACCAGTTTCAGATTATAGACCCTACTGGAAACAAACCTAAAGAGATACTAAAAGAAGAACAAGAACAAGGCGAAGAATACGAGGAAACAAAACACGAAGCAGAAAGCCTATTAACAGCATTGCAACAAAATGGAAAACTAAAAGAAATTAACGATTAACCGTTTAGTCATTGACTTTACGGTTTTTCTTTTGTATAATTAAGTCATAAAGTTAAGAGAGGTTAACGAATGGACGAACTAGAAAGAGAAAACAAAAAGCGTTGGGCTAGAAATAGATTTGATTTTATGGTTCGTGACGCTGAAAGAATTGAACGTTACTTAAAAGCAGGCGAACTAAAAAAAGCTGAACAGAGTGAGCGGTTCTTCAAAAGAAACTTGCTAGAACTAAAGAAATTAGAAAAGGAGTTAGAAAATGATTGAACTTGAATTATTAAACAGAATTGTTGTTAGATTGCAAAACGATAAACCAATTGAACCAGTTGAAAAGGATATGCTTCTAGGCACTCTAAAAAGCGTGTACAGCTATTATAAACAAAAAGAGGATATTTCTATGCTAGATGTTCTAAACGTGTTGTATGGACGTTTAACAGGCTCACAGGTAAATAAACAAGCTGAACTTGAACGCTTTATAGAAAACTTCTCAGCAAAAGGACTTGTAAAGCTATTAGATGAATTAGAACAAAAAGGAAAACGCCAAAAAGAAAGCAAGGTAAACGAAACATTCATTAATGAAACAAGAATGTACTACAAAGTAGTAGCAAACAAAATCAAAGAAAGAGGTATCAAATAATGGCAATTGAAAAAGTGGTTTATTATTACGATGACGGAACTAAAAGAGAATATCCTCCTAGATTGACAGACCTAGAACAGTTAGAGGAGTTCAAAAAGTCAAAAGCTGATGTTACAGACGTCTATGACTTCATGCAAGAACATCTAAGCAAGTTTGAAGCTAAGTTATCCCTATGCTTTAAATATATGGTTGACGTGCTAGGAATGGACGAAATACAAGCAAATAACGTGTTAGAATTATGGTGTGAAGAGTGGGGGGTTCAAAACATTCATTTTATATTAGAGGGCGGAACGTGTGTACAATGTGGTAAAACGATAAATGTTAACAAGGCTTTTTGTTCTGAAGAATGTTACAAAGATTATATAGAAATGAAATATAATTGTAATTGACATAGTTAAAAGAATTAGATATAATTAAGTCATAAAGTTAAGAGAGGTAAGTAAATGATTAAAGTAAAATACATTTTAAAAGACGGTTCTAAAGATTGGGTTTATGAAATGAAAGATTTAAGAAATGCAGTAGAATGTATCAAAGAAGACATGGCAGAACTTGCTACAGAGATTGCTATGGTAATTGTATTCGATGAAGAAAATAATAAAATTTTTGAGGTGAAATAAAATGGCACAAGATTATTACGCAAACAAACATGGAATTCAATTAGAAGAGTTTTTAATTTACGGTAGTAACTGGGACTTGAAATTTTGGCAATATAACTTCACTACTGGACAAGGTTTTGCTTTAACAAACGCTTTAAAATACGCTGTAAGGGCAGGAAAGAAGCCTAATGAACCGTTTGAGAAAGACATGGGCAAATATAACGATTATATTAACATGGCTGAACAAATGGGAATAGAAAAAGAATACGCTGAAAATTGGGTAGCACTTCAAAAATCAGTCTTTGATGACTTTAAAGGGCGTAAGGCTGAATTAGAAGAGTTAGAGAGGTTTAGAAATGCTTAAATATTGTGCTTTTAATAATCAAAAATTCTTATGGTTTGAAACCTTTGAGGATATGGCAAACTACTTCAACTTAACCGAAAGTTATTTAAAACTATGGTTAAACACATCTGAAAAAGTGAACGGTTGGTTCATTAAAGAGGTAAATTATGATACTAAACTGGAACGACTTTGATAAATGGCGTGAAACTAGCTTACAATATCATAAAATGCTAGGGGAACACAATTATACTAATGCTTTAACATTTTTTGAATATGCTAGACGGTACTTTAATACGAACGGCTTTCCACCACCTGAAAAGAGAACAAAAACAGGCAGAAAAGGAAAATACACAGCAAAAGATAGCAAAGAGCAATTAAAACAAATACATGAATACATCGGAGGTATAAAATAATGGCACTTACAGTAAAACAATTAATCGAAAAACTTGAAAAAGTAGAAAATAAAATCACTAACGTGTTTATCGAGCTACCTATTTCATTTCTTAGCGTTGATAGTGTATTTTTAGATGAAGTTGGGGACGTAATATTGTCAAATGACACTGAATCAGAACATTGTTATTGTGAAGATTGTAAAAAAACTGAAACAAAACTTTAATCATTTAGTCATTGACAAATAGAAGTTATTTCGGTAAAATTAAGTCATAAAGTTAAGGAGGAACAAAAAAATGTTAAACTTATTACTTACAATCGTCTTCATCTGGTTAGTATTTAAAGTAGTTGAAAACGTAGCAAATGAACTTGGTACTTATATCCGTGGTTTCCTAAAATGGCTCTGGAAAATGTACAAAAAATTTACTAATAAAGGAGTTAGCCTATAATGGAAAGTAAAGTGTTACAGATGATTAATGAAATTAAAGTACCGAAAAGTCAATATAATAGCTTCGGTAAATATAATTTCAGAAACAATGAAGATATTCAAACAGCTTTGAAGCCTATGCTTCTGAAGTATGGCTTAGTTGAACGAGCAAGCACAGAAATGATATCAATGAACAACGAACTAGCCTTACATGTTCATGTTGACATCTTTGACCCTGATAATACTAACGACATCACAAGTGGCGACGGTTTTGCAGTCATTGACGTTAATAAGAAAGGTCAGGACAAAGCTCAAGCAACTGGTGCAAGTCAATCATACGCTTCAAAATATGCTTACGGACAAGCCTTGAAGCTAGATGACATCAAAGACGCTGATAGCACAAATAAAGGACAAAACAATGCACCACGTCCTAAAGCAGTACCTAAAGCAAGTTATCAATACAAGCTAAGCGAACTTAAAAAAATGGTAGCAAATAAAGAGATGTCAAGTGACCGTGCAAACGAGCTTTGCAAACAAGGTAAAGTAAACATGAACGCTTAATAGGGAAAGGGAAATAAAAAAATGAAAATTATTGAAACACTTAAAGTAAATGAAATTAACACAAAAGAAGTAGAAACTGCTAAAGGAACTAAAAAAGTTCTATCATTCAAAGCATATCCATTTGAGCATTACATTGGCGGTATTTGGTTACCTGATAGCGTAAATTATGGCGACATCGTAACAGTCTACATTGACCAAATCAAAGCCGAAACAAAAGGCGACAAGACTTATTATAACGCTTCATTTGCTAAAGTGACACCAGAATTTAATTTAAACCGTGATAACAATGAACCACAAAATAACAACACGGTTAACTTGTTCGGTAGTTCAGCCCCTGTTGATATCCCTGATGATAAATTACCATTCTAAAGGAGTTCAGCCATGGGATATGACTATGAAGAAATACTTGATGAAGTAGATAAGTTAAGTCTACAAGGACGAATTGAGGAAGCTAAGGAACTTGTGAGAGAGCTTGTTCCTCCTCTCTTCGCTATTGATTTTATTAACTTAATGGAACTAATTGAAAGGAATGAATATAAACTATGAAAATCGCAAAAGAAACGCTAAATGCTTTGAAAAACATGCCTATCATCACATTGAACACTATTCACGACTTGTTAGAAGTAAAACAACACATCAACAATTATCAACGTAATGCAAATAAAAAATATGGTCTAAACCTTGAAAAAGATGAAGTGATTAACCGTGAAATTGCTGACATAATTATCATTAACACACTAGGAAAATTAAACATGTTGCCTGAACAATGTTATTACTTGCGTTTGGTACGTAATACTGAAGCAAATAGCCCTAAAGCTCGTAAGGCTGAAAAGTTTGCTGAAAAGGCTAATCTAGCTGATAAAATTGTTGAAAGTCTTGATTTTATCTTTTATAGTGGTACAATTTGTTTCGATGAAGAAGAATTATTTAACTTTATCAAAAATCAAAATGTCCAAAATCTTGAATATTTCAGCAACAAAGGACAAAAAGACTGGTTTTCTAATCGTGTTAAATGGTTGTTAGATACTTACAAGGGGGAATAAATGGTAAACTTACAAAATAAAAAGTTAGATATCAAGCAATTTCTTGAAGAGTTAGGCTTCACAGTCAGTCTTGATTATGAAAGAGAACCAACAGGCGTGATGTTTGCTGAAATACACCCCACAGTCCAACAAGTAAATAACAATCTGAGCTTATATCAGACGTTTAGAACGCTTGAAATTGAGTTGATGATAATTTGTACTGAGGAAACCGAAAACGTGCTATACAGGGCTGTAAATCTCTTAAGTGACGAGCATTATTTATATTCAAACAGTACCACAGATAACACAAACATTGTTAAATTGAGAGGAAATTACTATGATTGAAGACAAAACATTGAATTTTATCCGCTTCTCTAGCGGCTTTAATAACTTAAAAAAAGAAGAACTTGAAGCCTTTGCTGAAAATGAAATCTTTGAACTTAATGAATACAACGCAAGTGAGGGAACAGGAGGGAAATACTTCTATACAATCGACGATTTGAACACAAACGGAACACTTAAAAGCTACATCATTGAATGTCTAAAACTTTCATTACAAACACGCTGGGGAAACAACCTAGAGTACCACATTGACCGTAAAACGAAATATTTAAATAAATTAACTGGTATGCAAGTGTAATATTTGTAATTGACAAACTGAAATAAAAACTCTATAATTAATAATATAAAAAAAGAAAGAGAGAACACAAAAATGAAACTTAAAAACGAAATTGAATTACTTGCTGGAATCTTGAAAGACCATGACATGGCAGTGGATATTCATTTCCCAAAAGATGAAAGCCAAGTGCCTGCATTCGCTAAAGCTCAATATCTAAACTTGTTTAGTATGATTCAAGATGTTGTTGAAGCTATTGAGTTATGGTCGCATTTAAAAAAAGCACCTAAAAAAGCGTTAGATATCTTAGTTACAAACATTAATGAACACATTGAAATGGTAAACGAAGTTATGGAGGATACAGATTATATACATTGGACAGATGAAGAAGATGAACATTACACAGGAGTATTTTATTACGACCTACACAAAACAATTGAAGAAACAATAGAAGAAATGGAAGAGGTCAAAAAATGGTAGTAGTATTAATTATTGCTTACATCATAGTGTTCACGCTTTACAGTTGGTATATGTTTAAATCAGGAAAGAAACATGCTGAACAAAAAGAAACAGTAAAAATAGTTATAACTGGTAAACCTGAACAAATTGAAGAAACATTAAAAACAATCATTGAACAAAAATTATTAAAATAAAAAGGAGGTAACTCTTCAATTACATCGCCACTCAAACGAGTGGTTTTTTTGTTTGGTTGATGATTAGGTACGCCCTCCTATATAATACCCCTGTAAGCTCATAGTTTGCCTTGTATTGCATTTTAAGTAATTTCTAGGATAATGACAAAGGGAACACATAAACACGCAAAATAAAGCAATTTACGAGCATTTACGTTTAATTTTTTTCAAAACAGAAAATGGAAAAATAACTCTTGAGGAGATCGGAAGAGCACACGTCTGAACTCCAGTCA
>OBCI01000087.1_pt1 | contig 22854 bp, 30 predicted proteins | sample 1495881 | NCBI WGS metagenome assembly OBCI01 (sample SAMN03418262, study PRJEB22391) | human gut metagenome | biome: human-gut; feature: organic feature; material: feces | host: Homo sapiens | place: Tanzania | collected 2013-01 | reverse complement strand
CGCTGCTGCTGATAAGGCTGAGCGCGAGAAGATTGACAAGATGAACCAGGCAGACTCTATGATCTTCACCACCGAGAACTTCTTGAAGGATAACGGTGATAAGATTCCAGCTGACAAGAAGCCAGGTGTCGAGCAGGCATTGCAGCAGTTGAAGGATGCTCACAAGGCTGGTGATGTTGCAGCTATCGATACTGCCATCAACAACTTGAACACCGTAATGCAGGCAGCTTCTCAGCAGATGTATCAGGGTGGTCAGCAGGCTGGTCCTGGTGCACAGGGTGCTCAGGGCGGTCAGCAGGCACAGGGCGGCAATGGTGGCGCTCAGGATGTTCAGGACGCTGACTTCGAGGAGGTTAAGTAATCTCTCCTGCCGATGAGGAGCCTCTCATTGATGCTCCTCTCTCTCAAAAGAGAGTTGTTAAGTTAATATATAATTAAAGCACACAACTGAAAAGGAAACGATTCGGTTGTGTGCTTTTATTGTATTGAGAAAAAAGGCTATTTCTAACTATGCAGCCACTTGGCCTTGCAATATTCCTTTTTCGTCTCTAAGAGACCTTATCTTGTTTCCTAACAACATATCTTTTGCATTTTAAGTTCAACTAAATCGGTCTGCTTTTTGACGGGGTTTGCTATAATTGGTTGTTTTCGCTATAAATTCTGTTGAATTACGACGATTTTGAAACTATTTCGACGAATTTTCGACGGAAGTATGTGATTTTCGTCGAATTTCGACGTTTTTTTCACAGAAGAAACCAATACCGTCCATCGGTTTTTATCAACTTTTCCATTTTCATGGCTTTTAGTAAATCTCCGAGCATACGAAGCCTTTGTTCTTCCGTCTTATTTTGCGGAAGAACATCCTTAAGATATTCGTATATACTATCTCGCTTGGCACCTTCATCTCCTGCATTGCTGAGATATTGTAAAATCATTTAATGCAACTTTTAAGAATGTTTTCCGTAGTATCGGTAGGAGTTTCCGTAGTATCAGCAGGAGTTTCCGTAGTATCAGCAGGAGTTTCCGTAGTATCAGCAGGAGTTTTCGTAGTAGCCGCAGAAGTTTTCGTAGTAGCCGCAGAAGTTTCCGTAGTGTCTTGTATGTTTTTTCCAGCTTAATGCAAGTTTCAATCCGGTCAGGATTACTCTTTTCTTCAACTGTTGGTATGCTCCAACCATTATCGCGAATTCAACAAGCAAGTGCAAAATTTCGAAATGTTTTTGTAAAAGTACTCTCTTGTTATTGAAAAATGATTATCTTTCTGTAAATTAGCTTATTTTTGGTTAACAATATTGAAATACATCTTACAAACCTTGAAGTTTAAGCTTGAAGCATACAGTTGTATGTTGACATTGTCTTATATTATATACAATAAACTATTATACATTTGTATGCAAATTATGGAAGATAAAGAATATTTGAAGATGTTCGCTCAAAGAGTTAGAACACTTCGCGAAGAGCAAGGCATATCTCAGGAAAAACTTGCAGAGAGGGCAGAACTCCATCGTACTTATATAGGTATGGTGGAACGTCTTGAGCGCAACCCTTCGCTCGTTTGCATTTATAAAATTGCAAATGGTTTAGGAGTTCATATAACAGAACTATTTCAATAATTTCAAATTATAACATTCTTATGAAGAAGTTCAAGATTTCAAACGATGAAGTTGCTGGATTATCTAATGCTCCCCAGTACAAATTTCCTAAATATGTAACGCAGGTAATTAACTTGGTGAATAGTAACGCAGGTGGTACACGTCCTAAGGTTGTTGGTCAAATGTCAGAGCTCATTAAAGAGTTTGATGGAAAATCTATCGATGAGTGGATTGAATGGTACACCGAACGTTATCCGAATGCCGTTAATGATGCTACGGATAAGATTTGGAATATGTATGAAACAATGAAAGTAGCTTTCAATGCTATAACAAAAGATATGGTTGAGAACTGGGTCAAGGATCTTGTCTATGGTAAAACCTATTGTGGACTCAGATTTCAAACTGCAATTATTTCTGCTATTGCTTCTCAAATGGGAAAGGAGTGGAGAGAGGCAAATCCTGACGAGGAAGCACAGGGAATTGATGGTTTTATAGGAGACAAACCCCTCCAAATTAAATCATCTACCTACAAACTTGAGGCACATTTGTTAGAATCTATAGAAGTGCCAATTGTGTATTATGACAAGAAGAAGGATGGAATAAACATAGAGTATAACCCAGCAGATTTTTGATTATTATGGTAAGACATAAGCGTATTAATGAACCAGACATTCGATATGATGGTCAAAATCTTTTTCAATTAAATGCTCTTACTGATCCTCCTGAGTCAGAAGATTGGATTACTATAAAGTTAAGAACTTCAATTAGATATTTTCATCATAAGCCTAAAGCATAGCCTAATTGTTATAAAGAATAGAGGGTTTTCAAATCCTCTATTCTATTTCATTCAAATCCACAATTCTTGCTTTAAACGTATTATATCCTTCGTTAATCTTTAGATCCTTACGAAGTTCAATCTCTTTTGAATTATCAAATTGTAGCACTACGTAATATGAAGCATGCTCAGGAGAGAAACCGATTTCTTTGAGATTTTCTTTTGTCCATATTTTGAAGCAACCTTTATTTCTAAGTTTGAATAAATGTGGATCCTTTCCGTTTGTATGAAGTAATACATATTGCATTCGTTCAAATCCTGGAGTCACAAGGACGGAGCCTTTAGAATCGCCAGCACGTAGATAACAAATTCCCTTTTCTATCATCTGCTTTTTTAGAGATGTACGAGCATGGTTGATTAGAACTGTTGGTGCAGGATTGTTTGATAATGTATTAACGTCAGTCTTGTCTTTTATCTGGGTTAGCACATTTTGATCTATTTCAAACTTCGACCCATAAGTCTGTTCTTTTACATTAACTAGCTTATCCATTTTGTGAACATCAACAAATCGGTATGCCAACATATCAATAGCTTTATGGTAGTCAAAAAAGGATGTGTCTTCTTTAAAAGAAAAAATATCTTGCTTGTTTATGTCACCATCTATAACTTTCTCCTTATAGAAAGCACGAAAATCCTTATTAAGTTCATATCCCACAGAGTTGCGTCCAAGATTTCTTGCAGCCAATGCTGTTGTACCGCTCCCCATGAAAGGATCACAGATAGTATCCCCAACAAATGAAAACATCTTTATCAGTCGTTTAGGAAGTTCTTCTGGGAATACTGCAATATGACGATTCTGTTTGGCACCACAGAAAGTCCAATGCGAAGAGAAATATTCGTCCCATTCCTCCTTTGTCAAAACTGAGGATTCCTTTGCTTCCTTTGAAGGAGTTGGAGCCTTTCCTAATTTCTTGAATAACAGAATGTGTTCAAAATCAATTTTGACAATACCTCCTCGTGGATAAGGATAACTGCCCATAACTTGTTGACCTCCTGTTGTATGCATAGATGTTGGCTTTTGCCATATGATACTGCCCATATAGTCAAAACCTATCAATTCGCAGAAATGAATGATCTCGGAATGTATAGGTATGACTTTGTATCGACCATAATAAAAAGATCTGGCAAACTGATCTCCAATGTTGATACACATGCGACAACCAGAAGTTAGAATTCTATGACACTCTTTCCAAACAAGATTGAGATTGTTGATATATGTTTCATAAGTATCATTGAAACCAATCTGTTTTTCTGTACCATAGTCCTTCAATTGCCAATAGGGAGGTGATGTAATAATCAATTGAACAGATTCATCTTGAATCTGTGACATGTTTCGACTATCACCGTTTATGAGAATATGATTGGTCGTCATTTTATTTTGTTGTAGCAAATAAGTTTTCTTTGAATGGCATAGTTGAAAGATCCGAATGATCTTCTAATTCGACAACGTATTCTCCTGACTCTTTTCGAGTTATTGAAGTTAAATAATTAAGTTCAATTTCGGTCTCTTGTTTAGTCATTACCTTGTAGTTTAGAGTGTTGTTGAAATACTTTACCTTTTTGCCAGATATTTCTCTTTCTTCTACAAATTGTTTATGCGCATCAAAGCGTTTCTTGATAGAGCTATTACAGAGATCAATATCAAGACTTTCAATGCCTTCTCTTATAATAGTTTCAAAATTTGCATCAATGTCATAGCCGCAAGAATTTCTTCCAGTTAAGATTGCAGCTTGCATCGTTGTGCCTGTTCCAAGAAATGGATCAAGAACAATATCGCCCTTCTGTGAAAACATATTAATTAACCTAAACGGTATCTCAAAAGGATAGGCAGCACTTCGCTCTCGTGTATTCAACTTCTGAAGATTCTGTTTTGTTCCCTTTACTTCCCAAACGTCAGAAAACCAAACATTGCGTTCTTCCCAAAAAAATGAACTTTTCATGCGTCCAAGTTTTGCATCTACAGTTTTGTAGGTGCGTTTCTCTCCCTTACGGAAAATAAGAATCCATTCATGTTCGAGAGTAACGTATGCGCCACAGGGCAACATGCCACTTCCCATGAACTTATTTGGTGCATTTGTTTGCTTCCTCCATATTATATTAGGCAAACCGATAAAACCAAGTTCGATACAAGCTTTAGCAATTCGACTATGATTGTTATAAAGTGAGAACTTTCCATTTATAGTTCTGGTTGCATCACCAATATTTATGCACAGAAAACCTCCTGGCTTGATAACACGGAAGCATTCTTTCCATACCATATCAAGTTCTTGATGCATTAACTCAAATGCCTTCTCTGGTTCCGATTCTATATACTTCTTTATTTGTGGATTCTGGTCAGACATAATCTCATCCCACATCTCAATCATTGGATATGGTGGAGATGTAACAACCAAATCTATGGTGCAATCATTTATCTGCTTCATGTGTTGTGAAGCTCCAATATAAAGTGTATGATTCGTAGTCATCGAAAATGTTTTTTCAATTATTTGTCAATATTTAATTCCTGTACTGGGACTTAGAGAGTATTGGCTGTTGTGAAAAGTGCTTCCAAATTTGGTTGATTGGTATTGTTTCACTTACATACGGTGTGCTAATCTTTACCAAGATTAGCTGCCGCCTGCGCCATTGGTAACTAAAATCCTTTTCTGCAAGAATGATTTTATTTTAATATAGCTATTTGAATTTATTAAGCTGTCATTGATTAATGTCTATAATTGAAGACCATAGCAGCTTTCTGGTTGCATTTGAAGTCAAAAATGGTAAAGAAAAACTATGAAGAAACGAAAAAGAGGATGTGCCATGGACTAATGACACATCCACTTTTCAAAAATCTTATTTCTCGTTCTTTGCAGCAAGGGCTTCACGAACCTTTGCCTCGATTTCCTCAGCCAATTCTGGATTGTCCTTCAATAAAGCCTTGGCTGCATCGCGACCCTGACCCAATTTAGAACCATCATAGCTGAACCAGCTACCACTCTTCTGGATGATGTTGTGCTCTACGCCCAAATCAATAATCTCGCCAATCTTGCTGATACCCTCACCAAAGGTAATCTCAAACTCAGCCTTGCGGAAAGGAGGAGCAACCTTGTTCTTCACCACCTTCACACGTACCAGATTGCCAAGAACATTTTCACCATCCTTGATGGCAGAAGCCTTGCGGATATCCAGACGTACAGAAGCATAGAATTTCAAGGCATTACCACCGGTAGTCGTCTCTGGGTTGCCAAACATGATACCAATCTTATCACGCAACTGGTTGATGAATATACAGGTGGTGTTTGTCTTGCTGATGGTAGAGGTGAGCTTGCGGAGAGCCTGGCTCATCAGACGAGCCTGAAGACCTACCACGTTGTCACCCATGTCACCCTCGATTTCCTTCTTTGGAGTCAGCGCTGCTACAGAGTCAATCACCAGAATGTCGATGGCAGAAGAACTGATCAGCTGGTCTGCAATCTGTAAAGCCTGCTCACCATTGTCTGGCTGTGAAATCCACAGATTGTCCACATCTACACCCAATTTGGCTGCGTAGAAACGGTCGAATGCGTGCTCAGCATCGATGAAAGCAGCGATACCGCCAGCTTTCTGTGCCTCTGCGATGGCATGAATGGCCAGAGTAGTCTTACCAGAAGATTCCGGACCATAGATTTCTATGATTCGTCCCTTAGGATAACCACCTACGCCAAGCGCATTGTCAAGTGCGATACTGCCGGTAGGAATCACCTCTATATTCTCGATTTGTTCATCACCCAATTTCATGATAGAGCCTTTGCCGAAGTCCTTTTCGATCTTCGCCATGGCAGCCTGAAGGGCCTTCAGTTTACCTTCATTAGGATTTAAAGTACCCTCCTTTATTTCTTCCTTTTTCGCCATTGTAATAATAGTTTTAAACTGTTATATTTTATATTTGTTTGAGGTTGCAATTAGTCGATTTCCAAATCACCATCAAATACCTCGTGCCAAGGCAAACCTTGCTTGTTGAGTTGCTCCATGAATGGATCTGGGTCGAACTCCTCTACGTTCCATACACCTGGCTTCTTCCAGATGCCCTTGAGGAACATCATGGCACCAATCATAGCTGGTACACCAGTAGTATAGCTTACGCCCTGCATGCCAGTCTCGTTGTATGCCTCCTGGTGCTTGCAGTTGTTGTAAACATAGTATGTGCGCTCCTTACCATCCTTCTTGCCACGGATACGGCAACCGATAGAGGTCTCGCCGTCATAGTTCTCACCGAGATCCTGTGGGTTAGGCAATACGGCTTTCAGGAACTGCAATGGAACGATCTTCACCTTGGCAGTCTTGCCAGAGCCATCAGCCAATGGAGCCTCGTATTCAATCTCGTCGATACGGCTCATGCCGAGGTTCTGAATGCAGTCGAGATAGGTGAGATACTGCTGACCGAAAGTCATCCAGAAGCGTGCCTCCTTGATGGTAGGGTAATTCTTTACCAGACTCTCCAACTCCTCGTGGTGCATCAGATAACTCTCGCGAGGACCGATGTTAGGGTAGGTGAGAGGTTTGTGGATAGACAGAGGGTCTGTTTCAATCCATTCACCATTCTTATACCAGAGTCCCTTCTGGGTAATCTCGCGGATGTTGATTTCAGGGTTGAAGTTGGTAGCGAAAGCCTTGTGGTGGTTACCAGCGTTGCAGTCCACGATGTCGAGCACCTCAATCTCATCGAAGTGATGTTTGGCAGCGTATGCGGTGAAGATACCGGAAACGCCTGGGTCGAAACCGCAACCGAGGATAGCGCAAAGACCAGCCTTCTCAAACTTGTCCTTGTATGCCCACTGCCATGAGTACTCGAAGTGAGCCTCGTCCTTAGGTTCGTAATTGGCAGTGTCCATGTAGTTGCAACCGCAAGCCAAACAAGCATCCATGATCGTAAGATCCTGATAAGGCAAAGCGAGGTTGATGACAAGCTCAGGCTTGTAGCTATTGAAGAGAGCCTTCAACTGCTCAACGTCGTCGGCATCCACCTCAGCTGTCTGAATATCCATCTTGTAGCCCTTGGCGTGGATATCCTTAACCAGCTTGTCGCATTTTTCCTTGCGACGGCTAGCAATCATAAACTCGGTGAAAACGTCCTGGTTCTGGACGATTTTGAAGGCAGCCACGGTAGCAACGCCACCTGCGCCAATCATAAGTACTCTACTCATTTATATTTTATATATTTTAATGTTTATCGTCTATTGTTTATTTTATTTCATTGGCAGAGATGCCCAAGGCACTCATCAGTGAATATCCGAGAATCTCCTGTCGGAAATTGCCGCCAGGCATTGGTTGCATGGCGAAGAGCGTGATGCGCTTGTCGTCATCCTCTACCTTTCTCAATATCTCTCGCAGGCGGTCGTAGGCATCTCCATCTTCCGAGTTGGGAATAATCATGACGCGCTTTACCTCCTTGGCATTGCAAACCGTGCGGGCAACATCCACGAGGAAATCATCCTTGCCCACCATCTTTTCCTCTGTAGGATAAGAAGATATGATAAACTCGCCCAACTTGTTGTCCTTGAAAGCCTGTGCGTTCAGATCTTTCTCATAATTGGAAGGGCGGAAGTTTTTCATTGCCATAGACTGCTTGTCGTGGATAAGCACTACTTGTGTTTCGTGCTCACCCTCTCTGAGACCGCCGTCAAGGGCAATACAGACTGCCCATTGAGCCATGTCGGCCGGTTGGATGCGACGGTTGATCATACGCTCGAAATTGACAGTCAGGTCGAAAGCTACTCTGTCAATGTAGTCAGCGTCAGCGATGATAACATTCTCGCTCCATTTTATATTGTTTGTATCTAATGAATTCATAGGTGCAAAAATACGATTTTTTTTCGTAACTTACCCCATTTTATGGATAAAATAATAAAAATGATATATTTTTTTCTTTTCTAAGATGCAGATGCACTCTTTCCTCATGTGTGGATTTCCCTCTTTTCATGCGATGCATTTAGCCAAATAATGTCCTGCGAGGACTGCTAAAAGTCCCAAAGCCAGACTTCCGAAGAGATAGAGCATCATATAGGTATAACTTCCATCCTTCATCAGTCCGTAACCTTCGTTCATGAAGGTAGAGAAGGTGGTAAAGCCTCCGCAAAAGCCTGTAGTGAGGAGCATTTTGACGGATGGGGATAAAAGACCTCCTCCATTCCAGTTTAACCCTGATAAAAAACCGATGATGAGGCATCCCAATACATTTACCGTCATCGTTCCGAAGGGGAATGCGATGAATGTATATGATTGTACCATCTTGGAAATCCAAAATCTCATGCCGCCTCCGAAGAAGCTGCCGATACTGACCAGTAATAAATCTTTCATTTCTATATTTAATGTGATTACAGCAGAGACCAGCAGGTTGAGTCTTTACCGCCGGTGTCCGATTACTTAATGCAGTGCAAAATTACATGTTTTATTTCTCTTAGACAAAAGATTTCTGGAAAAAATAAAATGGCATGCTTAATTTTCCCTCTTCTTTTTTCTTTTAATGGATATAAGGAGCAGGAAAGTAATCCCGGGATTGCTTTTCCTGGATAAAGGTTAGAATAAATAAAGAATTGTTGAACATTTTAAAATAATAGGAGAAAAAGTTATGAAACGAGTATTCAATCTTTTGGTCGTGGATGAGAGTGGCAGTATGAGCATTATCAAGCGTCATGCTTTGGTAGGAATCAATGAGACGCTGACTACGATTCAGAAAATGCAGGAGACGCATAAGAATCTGGAGCAGCGAGTTACGCTCATCACTTTTGACAGCACGCATACCAATGTGTTCTATGATAACGTGCGTGCCTCTAATGCCAATCCTTTGAAGGCAAAGGATTATAATCCTTGTGGTGCCACTCCTCTTTACGATGCCATCGGAATGGGTATCGCCAAGATCAATGCCTTGACCACCGAGGATGACAGTGTGTTGGTAACTATTATCACGGATGGCGAGGAGAACTGCAGTGAGGAGTACAGTCTGAAGATGATCAAGAATCTTATCGAGAAATTGAAGAAGCAGAACTGGACCTTCACTTTTATTGGTACCGATGATCTGGATGTGGAGAATATTGCTCTTGATATGGGCATCGACAATCATCTCCAGTTCTCGGAAGATGAGGCAGGCACCAAGAAGATGTTTGCAAGAGAGAATAGGGCGAGAGAGCGCTACAATAAGTGCCGTTCTATGGATTGCGTGATGGAAGCGGGTAGTTATTTTGAGGAGGAATAAAGAATGATGGTCGATTAAGGCAATTACATATATTTATTATTTATAACATTAGAGCTGAGCTATCGGCATAACGGGCACAACTTATGAAAAAGTTACATTTTTCTTTAATGGCGATTCTTTTCGCCTTGTTTTCAATGGTGTCTTTCACCGCTTGTTCATCTGATGATGACGATGCTCCATCACAAGATGATATCAAGACTAATTGTATAGGAATGTGGCAGACGACTCACATTTCTGGCTGGGATTATGATGATACAGATGATGAGAATCTTATTAAGGTTGATCAGGATGTTCCTGAAGGGGATGCTGATGGAATCCTTTTCATGGTTGATGGAACCTACAACTGGTATAGGAATATTGGTGGTGAATGGCGATATATCTATACTTGCAAATATGAGGTTTCTGGCAATAAAATCATTCTGTATGACGATAGAGGTGATATAGATATAATTTATACTGTTGTTTCTTTCAAAAATGATACTGTTGTATTGGAGGTTACCTTAGATGAAGGACCTCAGTATAAGCAGAGAATTACCTGCAAGCGAGTAAACTAAATTATATAAGAATTTAAAAAAGCAGCATGATTTCACGTGCTGCTTTTTTTTGTTTTATATCAATCCTCTTTTCTCGAATTTTTCAATTATGGCTAATTCTCTTTTCCTGGATCTTCGCAAGTTGCTGCTCTCTTTTGAAACTGTGTTCTGGCGCAGTGAGTTGATCTGTGCCAACTTCTGCTCCCGCGAGTAAGGATGCAATAACATGTATTGTTCCCCCTTTAACGCAGCCAAGCTGCTCTGACGGTGAAAATCGTTTATATAAGATCTTTCCAGTACTGAATTGTTCTGCATAATCATCTAATTTTGCTAGACTTTTTTATTTTTCCATTCTTCTTTGACTAATTCAGCTAAATATCCATCGCTTCTGCAATGCATATCAGCAATGCCTTCGTTCATCATCTTATAAATAGAAGAAGCATAAAAGAAATTTAGAGCATCTTCCAATGTAATGCCTGTGTGCGCTGCAAAGATGGGTACTATGCGAGCATATTTCATTTGAAGTATTGTCTTGTTTGCTTCCATAAAAGATCTCCTTATATGATTTCGTCTGACTTATTTCAATGCTCCCCGTTTCTTTAACAAGTTAATCAAATCGTCCATGATGTATTCCTTGCCGAAAGTATGGAGCACATCATAGCAGGGTATCATATAGCCATTTAAGATATCTGTTGACCGTAACATCTTATATACCTTACTGGCACTCATGTTCAATCGGTCGGCTAAGTTGCCAACGCAATAGGTTACGAAATCCAATTGATATTCTTGCATAATCTTACTATTTTAATATGTATGGGGCAAAGTTAAGACTTTTCTTCGATAATACCAAATTATTTGGGCTTTATTTCGCATTTTCCAGCAAATTGTTTCAATACATCTTTCATATCATCCGGAAGAAAAGAGATTGCCTTCTCTTTCATTTCTTGCGGAATACCAAATCGGGCTTCGGCGATGGAACCTACAATGGCTCCGATGGTATCGCTATCGCCACCATGGGAAATGGCAAGACGGATGGCATCCTCGAAAGATGAGGCTTGCGAGAGGAGATAGAAGGATAAGGGCACGGCATCCATACAGGTCTCATCGAACTTGCCCTTTGGATAAACTCGTGTGTCAAAATCCTCGTAATAGCTGCGGGCGATGGACATGAACCCCTGTATTGTTTCATTTTCATTCTTAGAAGCCTTAGCATTCTCATTTTTCAATCCCTTCGTTTCCTCATTCTCAGAATCCTTAGATTCTTCTGAGAATCTGCTCTTGCGGAAATACCAGATGGCATGAGCCACAGCTTTGGCTCCCTTGATTCCTTCGGGATGATTATGAGTAGGAAGAGCCGTCTTTTCAGCCTCTTCCAATACCTGCGGCAGGTCATCGAAGAGCCAAGCCACTGGTGATACTCGCATGGCCGAACCATTGCCAAAGCTATTATATGGCTGCGGATCAAGAGAACGAATCCACCCCGCGAACCTGCTGCCATACGCTCCCTTTGGAGAAGGATAGCGGCGGCACCAATCCAACAGGCTTTCCTGATAGCTTCGCCCGTTCAGTATCGCATCTGCTATCGCCACCGTGCAAATGGTATCGTCGGTGAAGTCGCATCCCTCGCCGAACATCTCGAAATCATAATCAAACGTATTGTTGAACTCATATTTTGAACCAGCAATATCTCCTATCATTGCTCCTAACATAGTTTATTCTATTTTGATGTTGATTAATCGGTCATATAATACCAGCCAAGACCAGGGTATTTATCACCAAATTTTACAATATTAAAGTCTCCCATGAAATACATTTCACTTTTTGTAAAACCACTGAATGCACCATCTTTGATGGCTTCTTCTTCATTTTTAAAGCGATTCATCAACTTTTCAAATCTTTTTCTGTCCTCTTCTGTAAAGCCTATTGTTTTCCTATAGTCTTGGTAAACATTCCAAGTTATGCAATTTAAGGCCCCACCTTGCTTGATAATCTCTTCACAATTAAATTGGTGAATTTCGTATGATGGATAATAACCTTGTATTTGCTTGTAAGCTTGCTCGTCCTCCTCTATGTTGATTGTAGGTAAAATGATGCTATATCCAACTTGCAAAAAATTGATGTAAGCCCAATTGCGTTTATCTGGCTTTTTAACTTCATAATGTAACTTCTCAACGTGAACATGTTTGCTCAGTCTTCTTTCTATTTCTTCTGCAATCTCTTTGTCATAATCGTCATAATTTGTCAAGAGAACATTTGTTGAATCAATAGGTTTAACAATACCATCGGCATGTCCGTATTTCTCGTATTTATCCCAAGGCAACATGATGACCTTGCATTGAAATAGCTTCTCTAGCTTATTATGTATCTCTGATGGGTTGTAGTTTGGATTTTCATGGTACACTTTTTCTGTCATGATGACGAAATCATCTCCCTTAACCACATTTCCACCATCAATAATTAAGTCTGTTTTCTTACTTGGGGTAAGATATATTGACTTACACGCTTTGTCGGTGTTGGTGATATATTTCTTGTCTGTCTCTCTTCTAGTCAGATAGTCTGGGTGATAGCGATATTGCACGAATTCATCTTCTTCAATTTGGATGGGCATATAGTCGCGGCACCAAATATCGGCAGTGTTTCCGATAAATCTCCACTTAATATTGCTTTGGTTCAAACAAGTCGTAAACTTGTCGAAGAATGCAGGATTGCTTTTCTGTAACCATGTGGAAAGAAAAACAGTGTCAGTTCTTTCATCTGTTATCATATTGTATATCTGTAATTTGCTGTTAAATACTTATCAAATTTAATTGCCATTTCATCTAGTGTGATGCCAGATTCATTACAACAATAGTTGTTTACTAAAATAGAGGAAACCTTTTCTTTGGATGTTTTTGATGCGGGCTTTAAGTTTACACGATGACTGCTTTTGATACAAGAGGTGGTGTCATGGCTTTCCAAAGTTAGTCTTGGAAAGTTATTGACTTCACCAAAAGCATCAAACTTATCAAAGAGTTCCTCGCAAACTTTCATAGGTCCGTTTAGTTTGTATGTCTCTTCTTGGTGGTCTGAAGTGTTGGTGATGTACTTCATTCCACGGATGAGTATGCCCCCAAAGGTAGAATAGGTAGCCAGGCAAGGCATCAGTTTACCAGTGGAAGGCTTAGCTCTCATTTCAATATGACTTTCGAAAGATAGATCCACACCACTTGAATGAAAGAACCATTCTCCAGCCTTGCTGTTGCGAGGGTAGGTTATAATGTCTTGATGGGTAGAACAATAGAAATAAAACTCGATATCTGTTAGTTTATACTTCTTGTTGCCTTTTAGAATAACAACATTATGAAGAAGAATACTAGCTAAATTCTGAAACTTCTTTTCGATGTTACTTCCATCTAATAACCATTCTTGTCGCAATAGGTTTCTCAAGTCATCAATGTCGTTTATTTCTTTCATGTTTTTGATAGTTAAATTTGTGACTTATGTGAAAACTTAATCAATAGCTTACGTGAGATGTGGGCGAATGATCTTTACTCTATCACCTCCCAGAAACTCTCCGGCAAACTGATGTTCTTCATCTCCTTTGCCCTCTCAAACAATGGGGCGATGTCTTCGGCTTCGAAGCCGGCGATGCCGCAACCTATTGGGGTTACCAGGAAATGAAGCTCGGGATGCTGATGGGCAAAGATAATGAATAGCTCCACGTATGGACGGATGGTTTCCACGCCGCCCTGCATCGTAGGAATGGCATAACTCTGACCTTGCAGTCCCACACCCTTGCCCATGACGGCACCGAAATGCAGGCGGGCAATGCGGGCAGCTCCACCACCATGCATGCCAGCCAGATTGCTGCCAAAAACAAATATCTCGTTCTCCTTCAATGAATCAATCCAGTTAGGAGTGATTCTTCCCTTCTTCATATCTTCCATATTCTTCTTATTATTAAATATGTTATTGCTAATATCAGCCGATTCCTCGCAGCACATTCTCGAATCCATCATGCTCGGCATCGACATCTTAGGAGCACTTGAAACTGAAGTGTCTTCCTCGGCGAACGACAGATAGCTTCTGTATTCCGATGCATCGAAGTATCTCTTGAAATATGGAATCACCACATCATGCATCATCTTCTGACAACGCTGGGTGACGGCTGAGTGGGATATGCCCAACTGGGCGGCTACGTCCTTTCCCTTGAATCCCTCTATGTAGAGCATCTTCAGGATGATGCTGTTCTTGCTGTCTCTGCCAAAATAGAAATTGCCGATATCCTCTATCGTCTGGTAAAGATCGTGCTCAAACTGGTTGTCGGTCACGTCAAACTGCATCTTGCGGCTTTCCTGTCGTGCCTCGAAACTCTCGAAGCGATGTTCCTTCACCACTTCCTTCAATTTATCCAGCAAGAGAAAACGGAAACCATTCACCATCCAGGTTTTGAGCGACATACTTGGCTTCCTGTCCTCCAAAGGCTTGAAGTCATGCTCGCAGAGATAGAGATAGTATTCGTGAGCTAATGAATAAAAGTCCATGCCCGGTTTTGATTGCAGGTTGTAACGCTTGTCGTAGATGCAATAAGCCACCCGGCAGTATCCGTAGTAATACTCCCTTACTATTCTTGCATCAGCATCCTTGAAGCCTTGAAGAATCTCATCATCAGACAGTTGTGAGAGATCAGACTTCCTTGAAAAATCCTTTTCTTTCCCCATATCGTTTCGATATTTCATTTCGTTTGCAAATATATACTTTTTCTTTGAGAAATAGGAGCTTTTTGCTCCAGTTTTCTTTTCTATATGGTATTAAAAGAAAAAAGTAGGGGGAAATTTAAGCAGGTATAAGAAAAAAAGAGGAATTTTAAAGCTGATATTGGAAAATAAAGGCAAAAATATGTAGATATAGGGAAAACTCTTAGAAAAAAGAAATCCATAAGAAGATGTTGATTTTAACATCCTCTTATGGATTTAATGATTGATTTCCTTTTATGAATGATGCAATAGCATCAGATTATGCATGATGCATGGGCATCAAGCAGTTATGCCAGAACATAAAGTTTCTTTTTGCCGTTGAATACAATTCTTATCGGATTTTTCTTGTTTGCAACAAAGGCATCGAGTTCAGCCTCCGCCATCGTACTGTTCATTCCCGTCATCTTGCAGTATTTAGATACGGTGAGTGTTTTGTTGTTGCGCAAATACGCCAAAGCCATTTCCAGACGATCTTTCTTGCTCAGACGGTTGCTGATATGTGTAGTCACGGCTGGACGGGTTACAACTGTCGTGACGATAGGTCTGTAATATCCACCGTGATGATGGAAATGTCCGTAGTGTCTGTATTGTGCAAAAGCTGTAGTACCTACCAATGCCATCATAGCGATGAGCATTCCTTTCTTGATGTTATTTGTCGTCTTCATAATCTTTTCTCCTTATTACTTGATTTATTTATAACCTATTGTTTTATTTATAAGCCTACTGGATTGATAGTAGGTCCTGACGTCCTTTCGTGAGGTTCGAACTCTTGTTTGATGAACGTTACGATTATATGACCCTGAGAAAAATGAAAAGTAAAAATGGAGAGTCCTTAAAAAACAGAAAAAGTCACATGAAATATGGAGGGAACTATGCATACAAAAAAACAACTCTCTGTTTTTACTTTTTGCGAAAAGCTGGGTCATTAATTCATAAATAAAAATGTAAAATGAGATGAGTTATGAAAAGAGTTATCAATTATTTATTTGTTCTGGCAGCGATGTCCTGCAGTCTTACTTCTTGTAATAGTAGTGATGATGATTTAGAAAATGAGTCTATCGTCCCGCCTCAGGAAACGGTGACGATTACGGATACAAGAAAATCTATAGCCACAGAGATGCTGACGATTCCTTATCATGAACTTGCATTTTCTGCCTCTGGAAATACAGAGAAACCTTGTCTGGTCATCTATCTTCATGGTGGAACCAGCAGTGGTGATGATAATGAAAAGCAGATGGAGGAAGCTGGTATAGATTCTATATCCAATTACCTGAAAGCGCATCAGAAGAATGCCGTCTTTTTGGTTCCCCAATGTCCTAACCGTCAGTATTGGATAGGTCCTGCCAAAAATGTGCTTGGCGAGTTGATAGATCAGTATGTAGCTGATGGTAAGGTCGATGCAAAGCAGATTTATCTTTTTGGCGGTTCTATGGGTGGAACTGGTACTTGGGGTATGCTTGCTGCCTATCCGAATTTGTTTGCTGCTGCGATGCCTGTCGCTGGCGATCCTACGAAAGCGGGGGAATACAACAGTAATACTCCCGTATTTACAGTGATGGGTACAGAGGATGATCTCATGGATATGTTTACTGCAGAGAGTTTCGTGGAACAGTTGAAAGCACAGAATGTGGATGCTCGAATAGAGATAGAGGAGGGATGGACTCATGAAATGACCTGTGTCGAGAGCTATACGACCTCAAGACTCGATTGGGTGTTTTCACACAAACATAATTAATTAACAATGATGAATATGAATATATTAAGAAAATCTTTGGTCATGCTGGCCTTTGCTCTGGTGAGCATTTCTGCGATGGCAGAACAGTTCTGCTATCTTACTTTTGAAACGAAAGACGGGGCAAAGGCTTCCGTAGCAATTGAGACTCTCACAATGACTATCAGTGGCACAACACTGGTAGCAGGTGATCAGACATTTGTTTTGGACAATCTGAGTAAAATGTATTTTTCAGTTTCTGATGAAACCACAACAACAGGCATCAGACAGCTGGAAAACATGGATGCGAAGGAGATACTTGCCATCTATGATTTGCAGGGACATCTCGTATCCGGAAATCAGTTGAAAAAAGGAGTATATATTGTAAAGACAAAAGGTGGAACTTTTAAAATAGCATCAAGATGAAAAAGATATTTTTTGCACTTTCTGTATTCGTACTGTCCATGCCAGCGATGGCGCAAACCCTAAATGTGAAGGTGGGCAGCGTAAGTTATCTGTTTCCTGCCGAGAAGGTGGGCGAAATGAACTATGAAAATGGGAGCAAACTGACGGTGATGAATCAGATATTTACGTTGAATGATATCAACAATATGGCTGTAAACCCAACCGGTGATGATGGTAGCACAGTACGTGTTTCCTTCAATCAGACAACCGGCAGTCTGGAGTCAGACAAGCAAGTTTATATCCAGACCGCCCAGACCGCTTCCGACGAACTGGGGTATGACAAGGAGTCCAACAAGTCTCTGTTTGAAAAATCTCTTGGAGGTATCTGTCTCAATTTCAAGATGTCAGGCATCGACCATGTAGAAATAGAAAGTGTAGATGGTTATCCTCTGGCAGGAAACCAGGACCAGAGCATTCTCACCTTCAAGGCTCCGGAAGGAGAAACTTTTGCTTCTGGTAAGAATTATTATGTCACGACTTTCCCTTGTGATGTAAGTGGTGGCTATCGCCTCTCGGTTTATAAAGACGGATTGGTGGCTTCCTTCTTCGGTGTGCATCAGACTATTGAAGCAGGACAATTTATCTCTCCTCTCGACCTTGATGAAAGCGAACTGGAATTTGATTCTCCGGATGCTCCGCTGGTAGAAGAAGAACGTCCGGAACTGGATAATAAGACCAAGTTGCTCCTGAGAGAATACAAGAAAAATCCTTGTCTGGATACCTATAATGCACTCTACGAGCAGATGGGCGTACGCTATGACAAAGTGGTGGCACGAAAGAAAGCAAAGTTGCGTGAACTGGAACGTGAGGCGCATCATCAGTATCTCATTGATGAGATGCAGGGTATCGTAGATGAGATGGTAGTAAACCGTGAAGAGCGTCTGTATCAGCGTTTCTTGAGTCTGGTTGACTCCCGTACTGATGATGATTCTACCGATGAATGGCTTGTGCTCAAAGGTGCTACAGAAGAGAATGCCTATATAGGCTATGCTCCTGTTACCAATGCAGAATATGCTGTTTTCAATCCGGATTTCACTTATGCCGAAGGTCAGGAACGCTATCCTGTGGTAAATGTAAGTTATGATGAGGCGATGGCTTATTGTGATTGGCTCAGTTCCCGTGATGAGGCTCACCAGTATCGTCTCCCTTCAGAATATGAATGGATTCTGGCAGCAGGTCATATGCCGAAGGATGTGAACATGAATGCCAATTTCGTGGAGAGCGGATTGACTCCAGTGGATGCATACGCCGGTTCGGTAGGCAACTGCGGTGGTATTGATTTCTGGGGCAACAGCTGGGAATGGACTTCTACCACGAATGCTTCCGGACAATATCTTGTAAAAGGTGGCAGTTGGGATTCCAGCCGTGATGCCTGCCGCAGCGAGTATTGCGATGATGCACGTGATGGTGCGGGCAGATATGCCAATGTCGGTTTCCGTGTTGTAAGAATAGATAGGTAGTTGCTGATACTTTTTTATAAAAAAAGTGTATCCTGCTTTTTACTTTTCTGCTTTTCTGAGGTCATATAATCGTAACGTTCAAGAAAATAAACGAATATGAGTATAAATGACAATGTCATCATCGACACGCTGAAGGAATCTCCTGAGAGAGGATTCAGAATACTGATGATGAAATATCAGGAGCCTCTCTACTGGCACATCCGAAGACTTGTAGTGTCTCATGATGATGCTCAGGATGCAGCTCAGGAAACTTTCGTGAGAATCTACCGTTCGTTCGACCAGTATCGTGGTGACTGCTCATTCCGAAGCTGGATTTACCGCATCGCTACCAATGAGGCATTGCGCCTCATCAGTAAGAGGAGACAAGAGGTCGTCTCGCTGGAGTCGGCTGCCACGGGAGTCCAATTCATCGCTGGCGATAATGATGTAGATTATGCCGACCAGGTGGCGGTAAAACTGCAGAAGGCGATTCTCACGCTTCCACCCAAACAGCAGTTGGCGTTCAACCTGCGATATTACGATGAACTCTCTTTCAAAGAGATTGCCCGCATCGCTGATTCCACGCCTTCCAGCATCAAGGCAAGCTATCATTTTGCCAAAGAGAAAATCGTGAAGTACATGAATTCAAACGATTAGGTGAGAGTTCTGGAAAGTTTTTTAACGGATTTCAAAAAGTAAGAATATGGATACAAAATTTGATTTCAATAAAACCGAGAAATTTGATTTCGACAAGGTGGGTAAGCGAATGCCTTACTCTACTCCCGAAGGTTTCTTCAAGGATATGGAAGCTAATATTCTGGAGGCGGTGAAGAATGATTCTCCTAAACCGGTTAAGATAGAACGGAAGAAGCGACCTCTGATGAGGGTGATGTGGACCGCCATGTTGGCTGTGGCTGCATCGGTGGCAGTACTTCTGGTGCTTCATATCGACTTCTCTGCGCCTCATCCTTCTCAGCCATCTCAGACAGAACAAGAACTCCAGGCGGTGGATCAGGCTTTTGCCCAGTTGTCAGCTGCCGATCAGGCTTATCTTTTAGATGTTTATCAGGAGGATGTTTTTCTGAATAATTAAATATGTCTCTCAAATAATATCAGGGATCTCTTTCATATAATGGATAGATGTTTCCTGTTTTCTAAAAAAACAGATTCAATATAATTTAAAAAGAATAAGTATGAAAAGAATTGTAAGTATTTTGATGATGATGGTCGCTATGATGACTATTACAATCAGTGCTTCTGCACAGGCTCCTAATCAGAAACAGCGCATTTCGCGTGAACAGTTGGCAGAAAAGCAGGCGCTGCATATAGCGCACGACTTGGCTTTCGATGAGAAAACCACAGCTCAATTTATCGACACCTATACTGCGTGTCAGAAGGAAATCTGGGCACTGGGTCCTCGTATTCGCCACAATAAGAAAGGTTCTGAGGCTCAGAGTGAGCAGGATATTAAGCAGCGTTTCGAGATGAGTGAGAAGATTCTCAACATCCGTCAGAAGTATTACCAGAAGTATTCGCAGTTTCTGACCCAACAGCAGATTCAGCGAGTCTATGAAATTGAGAAAAATATGATGAAGCGCTTTGCTCAACATGCAAAGGGTGGCAAAGGACAGCCGGGAATGCGCGGTCCTCGTAGTCGCAGATAAATAAAGAAGGTTTGTTAATACAGAAGTAGTTCGAATAAATAGGCTGGTACTCGTGAGAGCATCAGCCTATTTCGTCTGATGACTTTCCCATGCCAGTATCAGTCCTACGACTCCCGAGTAGCTCTTTCTTCCTTCTGCTACATGGTTTCCACGCAGGTAAAGGTCGAAGATGAAATCCTGGGCTGCATCGAGTGCCTTGCATCGCTTGCTGATCCAATACTGGCGGTCGCTTCTTGCCAACTGGATGATTTCTGGTCGGATGTATTTCAGGAATTTCTCTCCTTCTTTCTCGCCTAAAATATCGAAGACATTGCGGAGTACGTGGAAGAAAATGTGGTAATATCCGCTGAACTTCACAGCTTTGTCGGATGAGGCTGTGCAGACGATATAGCTGTAGAAATTGGCCTCTCCCTCGTTGGCAATACCGAGTAAGTGGGCAAATTCGTGGGCATAGATGGCAGGATAGTCGTGGGGACGGATATCGCCATTGAGGGTGAACTCGCAGAAGAATGGCCCCATGCTGCCAGTTACGCCCGACATCGAACTCAATGGAGTGAAGAGCATGGTCTTGGCATGAGGATGCTGGTTGAAAGGTGGATTGATTCCTTCCTTGGCTCCGATTTCGTTGTAACCTTTCAGAACTGCATCCCGCACCCGATTCTTCAATCCATCATCCACCATACCATTGAATTCTTCACTTAAACTGTTGATGCTGTCCGCATATCTGTAGGCGAACTCCCGAAATTTGGCTTCAGATACTTCCACAGGTTTCATGCCCGTTCTACAGTAGATATTCGGCTGCGAGTAGTTCAGTCCCCAGGCTATATAAAACCAGGCATATACCCACAGCAGATATTCGGCTACTCTTCCGAAAACTACCTTCTTCTTGGGATAGCTGCCTCTCTTTGCAGCAAGAAAAAAGAACCGCTTGGCCAGTTGTTTCCTCCATTTTATTTCGTAGATGGGATAGAAAATGACCCAGACTATGCTGAGAGCGATGAAAATATCGCCAACGGCAAAGGGGAAAAGCCCGGAGATGGGAGAGAGAAGAGAGCCGATTATCGGATAGATACGGGTGGTGTAGATGAATCCCCATAAAGGAATCAACTTCGTAAGGGTGATGAGGCAGAGCAACACCAGCAATAGCCAGTGGCGCCACTTCAATCGGCTGATATGTAGTGAGTTGAGTCGTATCATGTAGCTGATTTTTATTTTTTCTGCAAAGTTACAAAAGTATTCGGAATCCTTGACATAACTTGCTTGTTTTTTTCGTAAATTTGCAATCGTAGAACAGATTATTAACTTAAAGAAATGGGAGGGCCGATTATGAAACGAACATTGGAAGCATTCGAGGCCAACAACCTTGAGTTTGAGAACGTCTATAATGAGGACGATGAGCGCAGAGAATATAATTCAATATGGTACACCTAAGCAGGTCCCTGCTAACTTGTAAGAAAGTATTGGATTATCAATAATAGGATAATAGATTTGAAAGAAAGACTATGTTGAAGTTGAGACTAACACCAACTGATACATAGTCTTTTTCTTTTTTCTATTTTCCCTTCTGCTTTTTCATTTGTTGAGGCTTCTTTCTTCCGCTTCCTCTTTCCCCATTTCTTTATTTCTCAAAGTGCTGGTAATCCTTGCTGTATTTCCAGTCGCCACCCCATCTGAATCCTTTTTGCTTGAAGAGGCGGTAGCAGAGGTCGCCTTTCCGAATCATGTACACATGTTTCTTGCTGCGGTCGAGATAGGAACGGGCTGTAGCAGGTTCTACCACTTCCTTGCCGTTTTTGAGTCGTTTGTGGTAAGGATTGTAGAGCGTGTTGATGTCGATGGCAAGTCCCCTGCCGTGCTTTGAAACGGTGTGGGTATGTGAGATGAATCGGAAATTGAAACTGGAGGAGTTGTTATCCCGCATCGCCCGTTCGTCATCAGCATCCCAATAGTCGATGAGCCGCATCCGTTCTATCGGATATTTGGCATCATAGAGTTTGCGGAGGATATCAAGCACGTCGGCTGCTATCGTTCTGTTTACCACCATCTCTCCCACGATGTTTCTGCCGTCCTTATCCACATGGAGGCATCTCAAATATCGCAGTTCACTTCTTGCCACGCTACAATTCTTCTTGTATGTCTTTCCCTGCATCAACTGGAATATTTTGTCAGGTATAGGAGAAACGGAGAAGAAATGCGCCTCGCCCAGTTTCCTGATGGTTTGAGGACTGACGATTTCTCCGGGCTGCTGCGCCTTGGATGAAAGGCAGAAAATGCCTGAAAGAAACAGGCATATCATCAATAATTTTCTTGCTGTCATCACATACCTCCTTATTTTGCTACGGGAATATAATGCGAATCCTTGATTTCTCCAATCACGATGATGCTGTGAAGACTTCCTATGCAGTCGATGTTTCCCAGTGTGTTGAGCATGAAGTCCTGATAGGCTTTCATATCGCGGGCATATACCTTAATCTGGAAGTCGTAATCGCCGGTGGTGTTGTAGCACTCCGTTATCTGGTCGATGGTCTGCACGGTATCCATGAATTGCTGAATCAGGTCGTGGGTGTGCTGCTTCAGTCTGATATTGCAGAGCACAATTATGTTGTGTCCCATTTTGTGATGATCCACTATCGCCCCATAGCGCTGGATGTATCCCTCACGCTCCAGTC
>OBCI01000085.1_pt1 | contig 23061 bp, 18 predicted proteins | sample 1495881 | NCBI WGS metagenome assembly OBCI01 (sample SAMN03418262, study PRJEB22391) | human gut metagenome | biome: human-gut; feature: organic feature; material: feces | host: Homo sapiens | place: Tanzania | collected 2013-01 | reverse complement strand
TTCCTCCCTCTCCCCTGAGGGTGAGAGGGTCGGGGTGAGAGGTGGAGCCCTCTTTGGAAAGAGGGACGGGGTGATTCGAAAGATTCCCCTCTTTTATGGTAAAGAGGGACGGGGTGATTTTAGAAAATTTGACAGGGTGGTTCGAAAAAGAAGTATTAGAAGCTTTGAACCTTTCAATAAGTTCTTTTCGTAAAGAACTTGGCGTTTTACTATCAATGGCAACAGCTGCTATGCCGTGTTCTCTGTAGAACTCGGCAATAGCATTAGCATGAGAAATATTGATAGCATACACGATGCCCTTTCTATCCTTGCCATACTCCTCAAAGCTTTGGTAAAGCCTTTCGATGGAAGGTCTCTTGTTCAGCAGCATATCCATTTCCTTGTTCTGGTAGTCACCATCTGCCCCTCGCTTCTGCAAGGAGTCGATGAGCCGTTGCGTTACACCATCCGACTTGATGCTCACGAAATCGTATGTTGCCAATCTTCCCTTGCTGATAAACTCAGGAACATCCCACGACTGCACCAATACATCAAACAGGTCAGTGAATCCCTTACCGTTCAATCGGCAAGGTGTAGCCGTCAGTCCCAGGAACTTAGCTTTCGGGAATCTCTCCCACATTTCCTTATAGGTCTTGGCAAGGGCATGGTGCGCCTCGTCAATCACTATCATTCCTGGTTCTTTCTCTATCTCGTCGTAGTGTCTCATCAGCCACTGAATGGACATCGCCTTGACGGATGACAATAGGGAAGAGGTGTTTGATGTGGAATAGGAATGGAACTTTCTTACGGTTTCGTCTATCTGCGACACAAGCTCTCTTCTATGGGCAACTATCCATACTTTCTCCATTGGATTGTTGCTCACAAAAGAGTCAATGACTGCTGTTAACAGGTATGTCTTACCTGTTCCCGTTGGCATTTGTGCCATCACGGACCGATGAAGGCGCAACGCCTTCTCAATCCGTTCCTTCATATCCTCTTGGTAATCAAAAAGCTTGATTTCCTTCATTAACAATTTCAAAGAACCAATAATGATGTTATACCAATTTCATAAATCCGATATACATCAAGGCATCAGCGATGCTTTGCTGTACAGGATTTTCCTTATCAGAAGCCCATGAATATTTCGCTTGAATTTTGCGAAGTTCCTCACGCTTCTCTATATATTGCTTCTCCAGTTGGTTCAGAATCTGCTTGGAAGCTTGTGACATAGGAACCTTGCCTGCTTCTCTGTCCATCACTTCCTGCAACTTGATGTTACATTCCGTCAAACTTTCCAATACTTTGCGGTATTCCATCATTCCGGGAATATCACCTATCTGACTTTCCGTAGTATCTCTTAGTATTGTCCTTACGCAATCAGGCATAAATAGCTTCCAAGTATTGCCATCCTCGTATGTTACCACCAGATGAACTTTCTGCATCATCAGATGCTTCTCGCCATTTCTTGGCACTTCAACACACTCGTCAAACTTCAGATTGATGAGTTGGGCTATTAGCTTCTGCTCATCCATCGGCAATTGGTTGACCGTATAGAAAGGATCATGCTGAAACAATGTAGCAAGTCCTTCCGCCATTTCACCTTTGCGATAGGATGACGGCAAACTCACATTTATCAACTTTGCATGTTCTTGAATCACTTTCTTCGTATCGTATTCAATCATCATCGCCAAGTTGAGCTTATCTCTAAATGGTAATTTTTTCAGTATAACCATAGTATATGTTCTAAATCAAAATAATCAGTTTCTCAGCAATCGCATCAAAGCAGGACGATTGCCATAATTGTATTCTACCTCCTCCACAAAATCCAAAATGAGCTTCTTGGAAACTTCACAACAAGTGTACATACCCTTGATGTCATCCACGATATAGCCATAGCTCTTCGATTTTGCATAACTCAAGTGCTTCCGCAAATCATCAATAACATGCTTGGTATAAGTAGCTTGGTCTTCCTCGCTCATATAATGCGCATACTTTTTGAAGAGTTCCACTCGGCTGAACGACATTCTGTTGTCCATCAGAATCTTTAGGAGGCACTGATACTTCTTTTCCTCCACTATCATGTCGCACACTTCGATGCAATCATCATCCGTGATATGTGGAATATCCCCGAAGAGTTTCACAACAAACTCATCCCAATCCTCCTTGGCTACCAACTCTTTCAACTTCTCGAAGTAAGGTCGTTTATCCACCAAGAACTGACGGAACAATCTGCGATATTCTTCAATAACGCTGGCCTTGTCATTACGCTTTTCCAAAATTTCAATCTTTTGCAGATGCCAAGGTTCAGTGGTATTGTATCCATCATCACCATACACAGCAATCGCTTTGTCTATCTCTTTCAAGGCATCATTCTTCAATCCCTTTTCAAGAAGTTCATTGATTTTGAAGGAACAGACATCCGGCACATACTTATACTTCTCCATAATGCCATCCACTTCATTCTCTCTACCATGAGTCCGCAGATACTCTATCTTCTTGATGAGCAACTTGCCCAACTCTTCGAATCTGAATAGCGAACTCAACTGGTCAAAGTTTTCGTCATTCACCAATCTTTTGTATTCGTAGGTATGATGCTTTATCTGCTTGTCTAGGTCTGCAAGGTATGTATCCGCATCCGCCAATCGGAAGTTGATAGCCTCACGGACATGGTCAAAGAAGCAAAGGCAATAATCATCGTATGCCTCCATCTTCTCAATCTCAGCCATCTCTTTCTGTGCCGTAGCAACAGATTCAATAGGAGTAGCCTCGTCTCTTAGCACCTGTGCCAACTCTTTCTCCACTTGATAAGTGAAGAAATCATCCCCATCACATTCTTGGTCGTTATACACTTCCAAGCGGCTGTATTCTTCTGCCACAAAGCGCAGAAAGTCCAAGCCGCTTCTCACGGCTTTCCCATTATCCTTGGCATCTACCAAGGACTTGAATTGTTTGTATTTTGTGTAGGATTGTATCATAGCTGCTATTTCCTTTTAGTATTTGTGTTTGATAATTCATGCACCAACACCATTTATTGGTACTGTATTCATTCTGTAATTATTGATTACATCCATATTAAATTGTGGACAATTAATCAATCCACGAATAGTTGCACATCTCCAGTCATTCTTTGCATACAGTTGTTCGTAATTCTTCAGTTGAAATTTCAAATATATAGGAATCTCTTCCTGCTTTTCTACAAAACAGCTTAAACAAAGCTGAGATAAAAATTCATTGGTAGCCTTTCCTAAACGAACCGCCAAATTTATATTTTGCATTTGTTTTTCTATTCTGTTGCGCAATACAGCATCAGTTATTATTCTTGAATCTATAGAAAATGCTACCACAACTCTGTTTTTTACAATTCGACAATCCGCCTTTAAAAAAGGAACTTTTGGAAATGCCTGATAATAAGGATGGGTGAACTCCTTATATGAGATTTCTCCTTTGGCATGATTACATGTTCCACATAGTGGAACCAAGTTTAAGCGGCATACTGCTAATTGCCCATAAAGTGCTTTGTCCATAAAGTGGTCAAGCTGTTGAGGTGCATTGATACTGCAATATGGACATTTATCTACATCTTTCATCAGGTCTTTTCTTATGTAAACCAAATGATTGTCTTCATTCTTGTTTTGTTGCTTCCCTGAAGTCTTAGCATATTGCCTCCTTATGATTTCTTTTTTCCCTTCTAACGGTTGAAGTTGAAGTGGTGTAGCTTCTCCCTTGCCCGCATCATAATCCTCATACAACTTAGCCATTTTTCTTTTGTCTGAGTCATCAAGATTATAACAATGACTTACAACAACATCAATGTCGTTTTTGGCATCAGAAAGCTTCGGCTTATATAAAATCCACATAATTTTATTCGTTAGGATGTTCTTGAATATAGAGGTTCATCAGATAAGAAAGCATTTGAGAGCTAACAGATCCATCCAAATGCTTTTCAATACTCTCTACCATTTCATCCAATGATTGCCAGTTTTCTTCACCATCTAGTTTGTCATAAATACTCTCAAACGCATCGTAATACTTTGTAACATCGGTGGTCAAGTCAAAAACTTCACTTGTAATCTCAGAAATATTTGCGCCATAAGTTTCTATCTGTGGATGTGATATAACGGTCTTGCCATCATATCGTCTTACAACAAAAACATTCTTGGAAAAAGTTTCTTGAACAATTACAGGAGAATGTGTTGCAATCAACATGACCGATTGATATTCTGACAAAAATTTCCTCAATGAACTTATCATAAACGACAACATTGGGGGATGAATATGATTTTCCGGTTCATCAAACAGGATGAGACTATCTTCTTCTATATAGGCAATGATGTGAGCTAAGGAATGAAAGAAATATTTATATCCTGTAGATAAATGAAGAAAATTATCTTTTCTATCTTCGTCACCGAGTATAAAAAAGGCATCCATCAATTCTTCTATTTCAGGAAAATTTCTACGGCTTTTTCTCTCAATATTATCCCATATTTTGTTCCGATTCACATCATGCTCTAAAGCATTCATAGCTTGAACAAATTCGTCTGCCAAAATATTTATTGGCTTTAGAGAGGTTGCGTCCAACCTTGTATCTTCAAACAGTTTTTCGTAGGTTTCTTTTTGAGGATTTTCCAATATCGCCTCAAATTCCTTCTTTACATCCCTTATGCCACAAAAAACGAAACGCCCATCATTATTTTTCAACCCTTCAAGGATAACTCGATAGTCTTCCCCTCCTATACCAGGAAGAACAAAATTATCAAATGGACTATATGACAGCAAAAACAATTTATTGATACCTATATCATTAGGTTCAACTTTCCCGACTTTTTCTTTCAGCCTAAATCGTTGGTCGGGATAGGCATACATCAATTTGGCAAGATTGTAAAGAGAGGTACTTTTGCCCGATCCATTTTTTCCAATGAACGTTATGACTCCATTAGGAATATTTTTGGATTGAAAATTCGGTAAACATGAGAAATTCAGAAGCGTAAATTCGTCCACATTTGCAAACTTTATCTTTATTGATTGTTGTTGAAGATTATAATATGTCGCTTTATCCATCAGCAAAGAGGCACCTTTCTTTAAAGAGTAATTGTCCATCGTTGTATCTCGCAACATAGAAACAGTGAAACAATCATCCTCATGTACCAATTTATAATATTTCGACTCCTCATTAAGTATGAGGTGCATCTGTTTTATAAACTGTAGCCTTTCTGCTTGCGACAAATATTTGTTCAACCCTTTAAATACGTCAATAGATGTTGTCAAGGAAACAAAGTCTTCAGGAAGCTCTGAAAACACAATCTGCTTTCCTTGCTTTTTGTTTAACAGATAGATTTCTTTTTCTTCCTGTCCATGTTTCATGATACGTATATATCCAAGATATACATTCCCCTCGGAAGTCAACTTATTTGTTGCATGCAAATGATACATGGTATGATAACCATAATCATCCCATTCATTCTTTTCCAAAAAGAAATCCGCATCATCAGAAGACACCCCTGTCGCTTCCTGCCAACATTTATCTATCAACTTAAACCTCAGCATAATACTCATTTGTTTTTTTTCTCATCATAAAATTTTACCATGATTTTCTTGCTAAAATTTCAGGAATCAATCCGAAATCTTTATCTTCTGTAAACACATACTTTGTTTCAAAATATTTGAAATCATCCCAATATTTACTGTCTGCATGCTCTATCATAATAATCTGGAAATCATGTTTTTGGAATCCAACAATGGTATCCATAAAACGATTCATCAAGTTGAAAGCATCACGCAATTTCTTCTCATCATCATTTTGAGCATTTTCATCATGCTTACTTTTGTCTGCGTAGTAAGGAATGCTTGGTTGGTCTATAAACAGGAAATTCGGAACGAAAGCATTGTCCTGCTTCAATAAGAAGTCATGCAGTCCTAAAAAGAAGCATAGGTGCATAAACATATAGTTTGATTTACTACCCACATTACGTTTGTAGAATCTTGAATTCGAACTTTTCAACATCAACATTCGCTCCTCTATGTTGAAATGAGGGCGGCAAGAGTTATAGGATGCAGATATTCCTATTTGCGAGTTATAGTATTTGTAGATTGCCTCATCCAGGCCGTTTTCAACATCTACCTTGTTTGAGATAAATCGTGATATTTGGTCGTTCAAGGCGTTTACCTCATCCTGTAAATTAATATATGCGGAATCAGTTAATCCCTTGAACTTTGGCTCCTTCAAATTTTCAAATTCTACTCTCAATTTCACAACCTCATGCATCCATCTTACGCTTCCTGCATTTTTAGAAAGTCTATCCATTTGTGAGATTTTGGCATCTATTGCCTGTCTTTGTGCGGTCAGCTCCTTGTAATGTTGCTTAAAGTTTACTGGCAATTCCACTTTTTGCAAACTTGTTTCTTTTATTTCCTGCAAAGAATCTCTCAAACTCAGCACAAGCAACTTCGTATCTTCATAGTCCAAGACTTCCTCTATATGTTTATTCAGAAAGTCCAATGGAATCAAACTGTCTCCTTGGTCTTGTGAAAGTGTTTGATATCGCTCATATTCTCTCCTCAAACTATTGTACTGGGCTATTTGAGCATCCAAAGTTTTTCGCTTCTTCGTCAATTCGTCCAACTCCTTCATTATTTTGCTGTTGTCGCTATACTGCTCAAACTTTTGAAGTCCCAGTTTTATTATTCTGAGCATAGTGTCAACATCATTGAAAAAGCTGTCTTCTCCCAGCCCTAATGAAACGAATTTATCTTTTAAGCGGTGAAGTGTATTCTCATATACATGTTTCTTCTTTGCATATTCTTCACGCTTTTTGTATTCTACCTCAACCTTTTTCTTCTCTTCGGAATATTTTTTCTTGAGCTCATCCTGCACGGCATCCTCTATACCCAATGCGATTTTAATAAAATCGTCAAGGAAATAATCGAAATCAAGTTTCGAGCCGAAAAACCGAGTGTCAAAATAAGTGTTCATTGTGGCTATAATGTCCTCTGTCAAATAAGAAAAAATCAAGAAATGGCGAAAATTCAAGTTTACTTCTGTCTTCTTTCTTTCAATTCTAAATGTAGCCTTGGGCGTATGAAACAACTCATTAAGTTTCAACAACAATTCTCCTCGGGTAGTGTTTACTTGCAGCTTATCTGGAAAATCAGAGCTCTCTGAGAAAAACATCTGTTGCTCTGTGGTTTCATCTTGAGGATTTTTGCGAGCTATCACATAATCTACATCATTCAACGAAAAAGCAAGTCCATACCATTTGACATTTTGGTTGATGACATCCTCCACAATGGTAGAACGTTCCGTCAACAGACAATAGTCTATAATTCTCAAGATGGAAGACTTTCCCGTCGATGAGTCACCTGTGATTACATTTATCTTATTCGGTTCAAACTCATATACCTTTGGGGCTACGTTCTTTTTAAACCATAATTTTATTTGTCTTATATAAAAATTCATAGCTGTATATTCAATGCTTTATATAATTGCTCTGTATTTAATGGGGTAATACGATTCAATATCAAGTTATATGCAATCTGAATACCCTTCAAGCGTTTACTATTGGTCTTTCGAATCTCTTTAATGACATCCTTGCCTTTATTCGTTAACGATATTTTATCTCTGGTTACCAATACTAAATCAGCTTGACTCAACATAACCAAACTATTGATTTCAATAATCAGCATCTCTTGGTAAATTCTGTTCAATGTCAAGTCGGCATAGCAATGTTTTATATCGTCCATTATCGGATTGTCTTTGTGCTTCGACAAACGATTTCTTATCTTGTCATTGATAAGCATAGGAACAACGATGCTCAATCGTGCCATGTTCATATCGTAATCATTCAGCAATAACAAAATGACACTTCCCACTATTGCCTCGTTATTATATAGTCTATCCATTATTCTTGTATTTTTCTTCCCAACCTGGCCGCCAACCTATTTGAGGTTCATGCTCCTCATCTTTGTCTGAGAGATAATAAAAGCAGCCATTAGAGAAATATGTTTCCAAATTACGCTCTACAAAGTATATTAGCTTGTTCCTTATATCATTTAACAGGTCATTTGCTTTCTCTATGATTTTATCGTTATCATTCGCATCGACACGTTTCATATAGTATCTATATTTCTGATGCCAATATCTAACAGCTTCATCTCTAATATTTTCAACTTCTTCAACCGAAATTTCCTCTTTATTTATTGCTGCTCGAACACTGTTTATATAGTCAAATTTTTCCTTTGTATATTCTACAATCACATTAACATCATCATTTGTTATGTCTTCTACATCAATCAACTGTTTTATGAAAACCTGTTCTTCCAAATGGGATGGCAATTCTGTTATTGTATTCTTCTTAAAAGAAAATTTTCGTTCTCTGTATTTTTGACAGATTCTGTCAAACGCCTTGGAGAATTCATCTCTGGTGTATGAGTTCTTTTTGGCAGAATAACTTTTATCCTTAATCATGCCAAGAAGTTCATGGAAGGCTTCTTCCACATTCCTTTTGGGAATATTCTTGTTATGTTCCAACGAATCCAGTATTTCATCTTTCAAATTAGGCTCAAAACAGATGCTCATGGATTTCAACAATCGGTCAGCATAATCGAAATCAAGGAGACACTTTATATAGCCCTTTGTCGTTTTTTCTTTTTTGTTCTTTCCTTCCTTTCGCTTAGATTCTTTTGTCTCATCATAGATTTTTGTATAAAATTTCTTTAATTCATCAAAGGATATGTCACCTGTTTTATATTTCTGCAATTCCATCCAAAAAGAGTTACATTCGGAACTTTTATTCGTCACCAAGACAAACCTGTTGCTTTCCAAAAAGTCTATCCGCTTATTTTCATCTTGTTTGTTGGTTATATCTATCCATACCGCTATTGTCTTCCACAAGTCTTGGTCACGCAAACAAAGTTTCACTGGCTTTTGAGGACTTCCACCAATGGTATGTTTCAACTGATAGTAAATAAGGGATTCTCCTGAGAACATGGATACATCATCATATTTTTCATATGATACAACATCCCTTTTTTCGACCATTTTCAACAGTCGATTTATAAAATAAAGGAACTGGTAATCAAAGCCATCTGTTCCTTTTGCGTCATGTCCTGTATTTTTAACAATATCACCTTCTTTCATCTCTCTATCTCCTGCACAATTTCACTTCCCCCATTCTCATCCACCACATGAAGCTTCTCTTTTGCAATGCAGCCAAGGTCATTGCACACATTCCTTGTCGTACCCTGCATCTTATCTCTATCATCTTGACAGCAGAAAACGAATTGGCATAGAGCAGCTTCGTTCATCAACTGAAAATCATAATTGTTGTTGCTCCCATGATGTGGGATTTGAAACAAGCCGACAGGGTAGTGAACATACTTACCCAATACCCTCTTCAATGCAGAATAATACTTAAGCGGCAAGCTTTCATTGGTGAAGTTTTTTCAAATAGACATCACCAGTATATACCGCAGTCGCAGCATCTACGACATACTTACGCTGTGCTATAGTTGTATAGCAACTATCTACATTTCCAGCAGGCATAGATTCCACTATCAAGGAGTTACTGTTGATATTGAAACTTCTTACTTTCAGGCTGAGTAAAATCCAACGTGAACGAATGCTTGCCATCTTGCAAAAAAGTTGCACTTAATATTTTGAAAGCCATATTGATTTGTATTTATACGATTCCTAATTGTTCCAATATATCTTTTGTCAGTTTGGATAAAGGACGGTTTTCTAACTCTTCCTCATTCAAATATTTTCCCCAAACAAAATCAAAAACTTCTTGTGGTGTACGGAACAAACCTTGAAAGCCATCCGACAGGGCTTGGTTCTGTTCCAAAGAGCCATAACTTGTAGACTTTTCTATGAGATCCATCACGTAGTCCTTATGTTTGTCATACAATACAGCAAGTCCTAGCCCATTTATATTTTGTTTTTCACTTATGGATGGATTAACAAACCCAACAGAAAAATCGTCCTTTGACTTTGTTCGCTTGATCTCATTGATATTCAACTGACCTTTCTTGGTTTTATCGCAAATTCCAAATTTTGTCTGAAATCCATCGAAATAAGGATTGACTCCAATATCATCCGTTGCTTTGCCATGATTACATATTGAGCATGAAGGAACAAGGTTGTAAAACGACAAAGCTAGCAATGGATGCTGACTTTTGCAGTAAAAATGGTCAAACTCAGGGCGAGTTGTGAATTTCTTTCCTTCTGCCGAACTAGATGATTTGACGGTAAAAGTATAGTTCCTATTACAATATGGACAAGTCCTTATCTTTAGCCTTTCAAGTACGTCATTGGCTATGCTCTTGGTGAAGCAGTTATATAGAGTTTCGAATATATAGGACAGAACAATTTGAGCTTCCTTACCACAGGTTGCATTTGCCAGTTTCTCCATCTCCTTTTTTGGGGCAAGAACAATATTGTCAAAGTTATGTTCAAACTCGTCAAGCTTGCTCAACACTTCATTTCCTGTGGCAGTCGAAATTCTTCTTAGTTTTGCTTCTCTCCTTACATATCCTTTCCATTTGGAAAAGACGGTATCGTAATACTCATTATGTTTCTTATGTTTCCCAATTCTCAAAAAAGGACGATGTTTATCCTCTCTTTTCTCAAAAAGGAAAGCACGCAATCTGTCTCGCCAGAAATGTGCAACAGAATCCAAATCACGATTATACCCTAGATATATCATATTCGGCAGTATTATTCTTCCAATTTCTTACTGATAAACTTTCGGAAAGCATTATCATCAAGTTCTTGGTTTAGTCGTTTATATGTGTTATACAACATCATCAACTGCTGTCTTATGACAGGTTCACCAACAAGTTGTATCTCTTGCCTTATCTTTTCCAATTCACTTGCCTTGAAATCTCCGGAATGTAACAAAGCAAACAGATGATTTATCTTCTGATGGGCAAACTCTCCCATAGGAAGACTTGGTAAGAAGAATCCATTTTTCAGGAGTCCATTGATATTCGCACCGAATGTATTTTCCTGCATGGAATAGTCTGCATCACCATTTTTCAGAAACAGCACATTTGTCTTTGGAATATCAGAAAGTATATAGGGAGAGTGGGTGACATAGAGCACATTGATACTCCGTATTTGCTTAAATGTCAACTGTCCGATTATCTCCATCAAATAACAGGTAAAACTACGCTGCCATTCAGGATGAAAATACAGTTCTATTTCCTCCAGTATAAGATTCACTGCTTGATAGTGTATCTTACCGCTGCCGATAGAATCAATATTCAGCAGATGATAAATAATGGCTCCAACAGAAAAATATCTCTGCTTCTCACCCGAACTTAAAGTATCAAATGGTATCAGGCTAGAGTCAGACTCCCTTCGAAAATAGATCTGCCATTTGTAGATTGCTGGTGGCAGATTTTCCATATCCAGCAGCTTGGTGCCATACTTGTCTGATATTTTATTCAAGTTGATATATTTACCGATAGCGTTGTCTTCCCATATTTCCTTGTCATTATATATTTTGGCACTTCCTCCATGGGCGATATAGTTGAAAGCTTGACGGAGTTTCAGTGTGATGTGGGATTTATAATTCCATTCATTCTGTAATTTGCCAAAAGCTTCGCCTAGTTTGTTAGTATAGCGTCCATATCTACCATTCTTTTTATCTTTCATGCTGCCAGAAAACAAAGGGTCTGTTTCATAGGCTAAGCATGGATATCCGAAAGTGGAGTAGGTCTCAAATATGGTTATTGTCTTGTAGATGATATAATGCTTGCACTTTTCCTCATTAGTCATATCCCCATAGGGCTTGAAGATAAGTTCTGGTGTCACTTCCAATTTTATTTTCTTCCCATTCTTAAGTTCAATGCCCATTTGTTTCCAATAATCGCATACAGCATCTATCAATTCCAAGCGTTGCATTTGACAAAGATTGAATGATTGGAATTTTTCGAGTTCCTTCAATATCTTCTCATTCGAATTTCCGAAATCAGTCAAATTCTCTATTTCTTGAATTCTTGCCAGGGTCTTTATCAACTGGTGAATATCACTATTTTTCGAGAGTAAATCGTTCTTTTGGGCATATTCTAAAGCAAGACTAAACAATTTATTGTTATTTGGATGGCTGATGAAACGCTGGTATATTTGTGACAACAAGTTTATAGCATTTGAAGTCCACATATCTTTTTCATTGGAATCTTGCTCTTCCAAGTATGCTATGTCTTCCTGCAACAAGTTGGTGTCCCTATGTTTTAAGAAGAAGCCTATGATGGTGATATTCTGTAGTTTTGAATACCCAATGTCTTCCAGTTCCAATAACTCTGCCTTTTTATCATTCAACAATCGGAAAGAATTTGAATGCGGGTTTGCGGGGTGGGGGTGTACCATCAGGGATAGTAGACGTTGCATTGACAGAAACTTCTCCCGGTTCATGTCTATGTTGCCGTAGCTTCTATAAGGATGAAGGCTCAATGGTGTTTGATAGCCATCGTTCTTGTGAAACACATGATGAAGCCAGCAATACGCTTCGTCTTTTTGATTATTGTCCTTGGATTCCCATTCGTTAGGAATATCCAACGAATTATAAGCATATAAAGAATAATTTGACACCATAGTATAGAAGAATAGCTTTTTCAGCATCTCTTTTCCTACTATACAGTCTTGTTTGTAGACATTACCTGTTTCCACATACCGATATATCCGAGCATCATCTTCTGTTGTTACCAAACGATAGAATATTCCGTCCAAATGGTAGTACAGTTCGGCTTTGATTCCCTGTATCCAAAGAAGAGTTCCGTTATCTCCGATTTCATGGATGATAGATGTGTTGTTCAATATTCTGATGATCAATTCCACCAATGAACTCTTGCCATCTCCATTCATACCAACAATTGCAGAAAAATTCAATCGAACTCCCTTGCTTTGTTTTTCAGATAAGGAAAAGAAACTTGCTGAAAGCGGAGCAATGTTACTACTTCGCCTTGTTATCAGCTTACCATCTTCTGATATACGGTAATCGTTATTCAAGTAATAGAAACGGTTTTCAACAAGACATTTGCGAATATGTTGCACACAACCAGGTAATACTCGAACTGCAATTAGTTTAAAATCTAAAGATGTCTTATATGTCGGCATAAACTATCTTAAAAATTATTTTGTTTAAAAACGGGCTACTAAGCTCCATCCCCGAAAAGTAGCTTAAATAAAAAGGGGAGAGGGATCCGTTCGCCCGTATATCTATTATTTCTTATTCTTCATCCGCCAGAAGAAATGCCATGTTCTGAAGATTGGTTCACTTAAAGCCTCAGCAGGATAATATCGCACGAAGTGCATATTTCTCCATATCTTCAGAAAGTATTTCTTTGCCATTCCTTGTTGTGTAAAATGCCCATATTTGGTGAAGTGCTGTCCGAAGTTGCCACCATTCAGAATCTCTGCTAACAACAATTTTCCTCTCTTCTCATCCATCGGAGCTATCATCTTCTCCTCTGATAGTCCCAAAACCTCATGCAGCACATACATCACCGCTCCTGCAAACTTCCACAATCCCAAATATTTAAGTTCTCTCTGCACCACAACTAAAGCAGTTGAGGCTGTAGAATCTGTAGTGGAAGCAGAACAGGCAGAAGCATCAGAAGTCGAATCCCCATTACCATCCAGGCGGTCCCAGCCCGCACAATCTGGCGAGACCTTTGATGGTCCGCCATCCTTAGAGCGTAGCGGTTCCGAGCACCGAGTAGGGCGGTTTCCTCCCTCTCCCCTGAGGGTGAGAGGGTCGGGGTGAGAGGTGGAGCCCTCTTTAATGGGAAAAAGCGATGCCAATGAGTGCAATGAAAGCTCGCTTTCAAATTGCCGAGTGCAGCTCGCTTTATCAACAAAGAGGGACGGGGTGATTTTAGAAGAATTTTGATAGACTTTATAAAAGTCGCAAACTACAAGGAAATAGTCAATGATTTGCCTCATTCCAATCCCTTCATCAAAGAAATGATGATATAAATGCGTCAGCTGATACACCACATTGAATGTCGTCGTTGGTATAGCAATTTCACCAGTACCATCTGGCAGGCTAACAACATTTGAACATTGCAAATCCGCATTCCGTTTGAACCATTTCTGCAAACGTGCATTATAGATAGGATTATTCATTGTGCAAGGGAAAAAATGTAGTTCCACAGGAACACCATCCAGAGAAGTTTCCAAATGATGGAATCTTATATCATCACCAATTCCAAAATGCTTCTTGGCATATTCCGTTATCTGTTCACGGCTTGCATTCACCCATACGTCAATATCCCCAGGATTACGAGAATACTCATTTGGATACATCAAAGCATTCCCTTGTCCTTTCAATATACAGCATCGCAATCCATCTTTTCTAAACATGGAATAGAGCTTGCTCGCCACAGTATTCACCTTCATGTTCTGCCTGCGAATCTGCTGCGCCTTACTCATCCAAGCCATCAACAACTTCCTCTCAATAGGATTCAGCCTCAGCTCCTCAGGATACTCCTTCCCCAGTCGTTCAATCCCATCAAAGCAAAGCCCCAGTATCGCCTGCTTAGAAGCAAAGGTATACAGCTCCTGCCAGTCCATGCCAGCAACCATCATACTCATATTCCCCTTATATTCAAGACAGTATCTTAGATAAGCGAAAAACACTAATGCTTCATTCATACTTTTATATTATATATAACCATGAAGGTAAAAGATACTTACCTTATATGGGTAAGCCACAGTTTTTTTCTCTTACCTCAAGGGAAGTTATATTATCAAAGTTTCCTTCTCCAAACATATCATCCAATAAACTTCGATATTTCACATACCAGTCAAGTGGAACCATAGAAATCTCTTGAGCCGTTCCAAGCCAAAGCCCCCAAATCAACACTAATGATTGCTTACAGTATTTCTCTAATACCTTTATATCTTTCGAAACAAACTCAAACATTATTTCATTAATATTCCGTATCAAGAACTCTATAACTTTAAATAAATTTGGAATTTCAGGATTTATGGAAAAAGTAAATTCTTTCTCATTTTCATCCTTAGCTATTTTATTATATAAGTCATAAAAATCCCTTTCACCATCTAAACTTGGTACAACCATCTTTTCCCTTACAGGCTTAAACATCTTAAAGAATATAGGTATTCTATTTTCCACATATTTATTTACTAATGGTGAATATGAATGTTGAAGCATCGATAACTCGGTTGAGTGATATACATGTCCAAGAATGGCATTTCTAATGACTTCATTCCCCTCATAGCCATGTGCAAACATATCACCGAGTATTTTTAAATCACCAATTTTTGCAGCCCTAACTAATTGCTGTGGGAAACTTTGTTTGATCCATCTTACATACTCATGCTGAATGTCTATCTCTTTAACAAGATTAACTTCTTTTGTGGAAAAAATAGAGAGGAATAACAAGAAATCCATGAAAAAATTATCAGAGATAACCAATTTCATCTGAATATTCTTCTTAACTCGCAAACCCTGACTTAAATCAACAAGAAGATGAATAAAGACATCCATACGTTGTTTTTTGTCGCTTATACTATCTATACGATTATACCAACGCTTACAGAATCTATCCAATTCGTTCATATCGCCAGAAAATACAATTGACGAAGCTATATGGTCAACTGTACCTCCATATAAGTCAGAATCATAAAAATAGGTTGTATTCATCATATTCATTTCTTAGTTAAACCAGAATTTATCCTTATAAAACTACTATAATTAAAGATCGATAAATCCAAACTTGGATAATGCCTCATAATATATGGGTTGGCGAATGCCTTAATATTTCTACGATAAAACACCGTGTCATGCTCATTCTCCTTACATTTAAAACCAGCATTAGACGCTACCTTTTTAAATTTGAACGAAAGACGCTTACTACTATCCAACACAAACATTTGCAATTGGCAATTTTGCATAAATTCAATAGGCAAATCAAAATCTTCAGAAACACTTACTTTTAATAGTTCTACCGGGGTACCATTCAAGGCCTTCATAAATTGCGTTGTTAAAAAACCTCCATGAGCCGCATTAGCCATTATTGTCAAAGAAGATATCTTCTTTTCCTTAAGGATGGTTATCAAGTGCATTGGGTTGAATCCATTAGGGCACTCCATCATGATAAAATTACTGTAAAGCTGTTCATTAGTAACATACCAAGCAGGTGGGGTAAGACGAGAAAAAACATTAAACTCCTCCAAACATCTCTGCTTATAGAATTGCATACCCATGTCAAACTTTTCTATATTTGGCACGGCATTCCAATCATCAAAGGCTATTTCTGACAAGAAATATTCAAAGAAGGATTTATGGGAAAACTTCCAATTACCCCTAACATCTCGATTAAACAAAGAATTGATACGTAGCTCTGCCATATTTAACGGATGCTTCTTTTCAAATTCATCCAATTGCTCTTTGGTCATATTGCATGCGGCATTGTTTGCTAAATTTTCATATAATTCATAGGCTGCAGCCTTTGAAACTTCTGGTATTTTTTCGACCAATTCATTAAATACCGCGCCATGCAATTTTTGTCTTTGCGCCTCCCTTGTTGCCCAAACATGAATCAGAGCTTCATATATTTGAAAGCCATAATCATACTTCACCTTTGAGTTAATCAAATCGTCAATATTAGCTAAGAGCAAAGGCCGAGACATCAACGAGTCATTCTGCTCCATAACCTTCATAGCCTTTCTTCTTTTTAAAAAATGCCAAAAAGGATACTTATTCTTGATATAACGAGTTCTTTCCTCTTTGGTAAAAGGTGAAATATAATATCGAATGAAATATTTGGTTCCTTTCTTGGAAGAATAATTTGCAATCTCTGTATAGTTCGGCTCTTCATCAAAGGAAGAGAAAAATTGAGTTCTACAGGTAATAACAACCCTGTTGAAGTCCTTGATAGTATTTAGCAACGTTTTCCAAAAGACTTCATAGTTATTCATTGCCTCAACATTCTCATCCAAAGCATCCAATAAGAGTATGACATTTCCTTGATCTTCTATCATATTGATTCTTTCAATAACATCAGGACGTGTCAACGAGAGGATTTCTACATCATGCCCTTTTCCATCTAACTTTTTAACCAACTTTCCATACAGATAAACCATAAAGCTAGATTTGCCCATGCCTGCACCTGCAAGAATGCAAAACAAATTATCACGTCCATGTTTATCATCCAATACCTCCAGCATCTTATCAAGTAAATTTTGCCTAGCTTCAGCGATAGTAGCATCTATTAGGTCAGGATAATCACTCGGAGTTTTGCTCTGATACATAGCAGGGATGTAGAGACGCTTCTTGCGGAAGGGCAAATAATCGCTAAAATCCGTATTGGCAATAGCTTTCATTTTCTTCTTACGCCAGTTTCTTGCCTCCTGCCAATTACACCAATAGTGTTTTATTACCCATCCAAGGACAAGAATAATCATAACTAGAAGTAAGATTAGCCACATGGGCAAATCTATCCCCAATTCATGTAAAGCTTCTTTCCATTCTGAAGGAGAACTTTGAAGTATTATATTTTTCATCAATTAAAATTTAGCATTCCACTTTTCTTCCCTAAAGATATCATTAAATGCAGTAAGCAACATTCTCTTATCCTCATCCAACTTTTTGAAATCATTCACTATAGCTGGAAACATTCGCATATAATCAACTAGGAAAACACTCAAAAATATAAGAAAAGTATGAGATGCAAACAATGCAAGATTAAGAAATTCAGGATTATCCTTGGCAAACGCATCCCTAAATTGCATTATAGATGGATAAGATGGATGAGCATTCATGCAAAAATACGTATAAAGATTATCGACGCGATCTTTCTTCATACCAAACTTGTTTGCAAAATCCTTCCAACCAAGTTTTTGTATTTCTTCATCGTTTTTAAAGAATAATTGATATTCTTTATCCTTTATCCATTTTCTTACCTTATCTTGACTTTTTTTGTTCAGTTTATGAAACACAGTAGAAGATAAAATCAAGTTAACATCTTGATTGATTTCGATATTTTCAAATCTCAACTTTTTGATATTAGCTTGCAATGTTGCTTGTTCCACAAATCTTTGCCGGTACTTCAATCCTGAAATCTGATGCATCAAGGAAAGAAAACTTTTCTTGTCATCAGAATCTGGTATGACATTAATCAACTCAAAAAGACACAAACATTCATATTGATTTCTCACAAGTGTAAAAAGCAAGGTTGGATCAACTATACTATTCATTTTAAATTGATCACCTTTATATTCTACCCCTTCCAACATATGCTTAAAATGCAAAGCCTTAGAGAAGAACATTTGGAAAATAATACGAGCGTCTGCTTCTCGCTGAGTTGATACAGCATCATAATGATGCCTGTATATGGTATCTATATAAAAATCAGCAAAGATTTCAATGTATTTCTTCGCAACATCAATATTCTCTACATTAATAAACTTATCAAAATCCTTTGCACTCATAATGACTCTTATCGTTATCTATCTTTATATTCTCGAAATACTTCTGATACTCCCCAGAAATAACATGATCCATCCATTCCAGGTTCTCGAGATACCATTTTATGGTTTCCTCGATACCCTTCTCAAACTGGAGAGATGGCTCTCAGTCGAGCTCCTTCTGCAACTTTCTAGAGATGATAGCATAACGCATATCGTGACCCTTTATATCTGTTACATAAGTGATGAGATTCATATCCTCGCCTTACTTTCTGCCGAACTGACGTAAATGGTCTTTGTTACTATCTTATGCCTAAGGCAATTCTCTAAAAATACAGGGAACATCAGAAGTTCTATTTTCCAAACTTCTCACAAGCCTCTTTATACGTATCAAGACTTCCGATATCAAATCTACCTGCTGTCATTTTCCAGGCATGCATCTCTACCTGCTCCACCATGTAATGCGCGAGATTACCAGGGGCATCCTTGCCACAGCCATTCTCTACGGAATGTCTTACCTTATCCAAGTCCTTCTTCTTATATATATAAAAAGGTGGTACCGCCCAATGGCTCTTTGGTTCCTGAGGCTTCTCCTCCATATTCAATACCTTGTCGTTATCATCAAGCACGATAACACCTGTGCGCTGCAACTTCTCTATGCTTGGCTGTTCATGACACATGATGCAAGAAGTACCCTTTGCCTTGGCGAAATCCACAAACTCCTGGAAACTGAAGAAGAGGATGTTATCAGCTGCTACCACCAACATATCGTCATCAATCTTCAACTTGTCCATCGCAAACAGTAAATCACACACTGCACCCAGTCTTGTGTCATTCGTCTCCGTACCGTCATCCACTATCGTAACAGGCTTCGTATAACTCTGTTTTGATGCCCACTCCTCAAAGATACCGGCAAACTTATGGTTCGTGATGATGATGTGCTCATCAATCTCCGGAATCTTATCAATATCATCGAGCATTCTTCCCAATATCGTATTCTCACCGATCTTCAACAATGGCTTTGGAAAGTTCTTGGTCAACTCACCCAATCTTGTGGCATATCCTGCCGCTATCACAATATTCTTCATAATATACACAAAACAAATTAATTCTTCACTCTTCGTTCTTCACTCTTCACTTAAACGAATCTCGCTCCATCATCCGGTTTCACCCAAAATACCTTGAATGTCTTCTCATACTCTGGGAACTTTTCTAGATATTGACGGGTCAACTCCTTCTCTACGTTCTCCTTACAAGCAGGATCCACCAAACCGATACATGCTCCCTTGAATCCAGCACCCGAGAATCTGCCACCATATACGCCTTCCAGACTGCGCATAATCTCATAGATGGCTATCAACTCAGGCGAACCACACTCATAGTTATGGATAGAAGACTCACAAGAGTCAAAGCACAACTTTCCAAAGAGTTCCAGATTACCTGTCTCCCATGCCGTCACACCCTGTCTTACCCTGCGATACTCCGAGTAGAAATGCTCGGCTCTGCGGGCAAAGCGGGCAGGCATTCTGTCTTTACATGCCTCATACGACTCCTTAGGAATATCTCTCAGGAAAGTCTTGTTAAACTCCTTCAATGGCTGATTCTGATACGCCAGCACATTCCAGGCAGCCGTCTTGCACTCATAAACACGAAGGTTGTAATCACTGTTCACCAGACTTCTCGTCAAGCCCGAGAAGAAGATACCGATTTCAAAATCCTTCATCTCCGGATTTCGCTTGATGATGCGGTAATCATCACTGTCGCAGTCCAGGAACAGCAATCCGTCCTGGTTTCCCAGGGCGATACATGCCTGATCCAGCAGACCATTGTTCAGTCCGATATACTCTCGCTCCGCCTCCGAAGCAATCTTCACCACCTCAAAAGGTTGGAGCATGATATCATTAGCCTTGGCAAAAGCCATTACGTAGGCGATAAGTACGGCAGCACTGGATGACAATCCTCCCACTGGCAACGAACCCTGTACCACGCCATTGATACCCTTCTTCAGGTCAAAGCGTTTCTTCAGTGCATATTTTGCACCTCTGGCATAATCGCCCCAGTGCATCTCTCTTACCAGCGTTCCTTTAGTAATGTCAAAATCAACGACACCATCAAAGGTGCGTGACTCTAAGTGTACCTTGCCATCCTCATTGGGCGTAAACCACAAATCCACGCCCTTGTTGATAGCGAAACCTGTCACGATACCATGCTGATGATCCACATGAGCGCCCAACGGACAAACCCGATAAGGCGAAAAAATATGATATTGAAATTCCATACGATATTTATTTAATAGATTAGCCTTAAGTAGCCTGCTAACTACAAACTAATAACTGTTAACTATAAACTATTAACAGTAGTATTCCTTGTACCACTCTGCGAAGGCTCTCAGTCCCTCTCTCAAAGGAGTAGCTGGCTTATATCCGAAGTCCTCCTCCAGCGGAGTAGTATCAGCATAAGTCACAGGCACATCGCCCGGCTGCATCGCCACCAGTTCCTTGTGCGCCTCAAAGTCATAATCCTCAGGCAGCACACCGGCACGAATCAGTTCCTCCTGCAGGATACTTACAAACTCCAGCAGATTCTCAGGATGCGAGTTGCCGATATTGTAAACCTTGTATGGAGGGATAGGCAAACCGTCCTCACCATTCTGCTTCTCAGGTGCATGCTGCATCACTCTCATGATACCCTCCACGATGTCATCCACGTAAGTGAAGTCACGCTTGCAGTTACCATAGTTGAAAATCTTGATGGTATCACCCTTCACCAGTTTATTGGTAAAGCCGAAGTACGCCATGTCCGGTCTTCCTGCAGGCCCATACACCGTAAAGAATCTCAAACCTGTACTTGGAATATTGTAAAGCTTTGAATAGGCATGAGCCATCAGCTCGTTGCTCTTCTTCGTAGCAGCATAAAGGCTCACAGGGTTATCCACCTTATCATCGGTAGAATAAGGAACCTTCTTGTTTGAACCATAAACAGAAGATGAAGAAGCGTAAACCAGATGCTCCACCTCATGATGACGGCAAGCTTCCAGGATATTGTAGAATCCAATCAGGTTGCTTTGGATATAAGCATCAGGATTCGTGATAGAATATCTCACACCAGCCTGAGCTGCGAGATTCACAACCACGTTTGGCTGATGCTCCTCAAAGAGTTTATCCATCACCGCCTTGTCTGCAATGCTGCCATACACCATGGTAAAGCCCTCAAACTCCTGCAACTTGCGAAGTCTTTCCTCCTTGATATGAACATCATAGTAGTCGTTCATATTGTCAATGCCCACTACCTTGACATCCTTCACTTCCTTCAACAGTCTCAAAGCCAGGTTGCTGCCGATAAAGCCGGCAGCACCTGTCACGAGGATTGTCTTCCCCGTTAAATCAACATTATATTGTACCATAACTAGTCTCTTCTAAAAATATCACGTGTATAAACCTTCTCCTTGGCATCATCCAGGCAGGCATCATAGCGGTTGGCTATAATCGCCTGACTCTGCTTCCTGAACTGCTCCAAGTCATTCACCACCTTGCTTCCAAAGAAAGTACTGCCATCTTCCAAAGTAGGCTCGTAGATGATAACCTCTGCCCCCTTTGCCTTGATGCGCTTCATGATGCCCTGGATGGCACTCTGGCGGAAGTTATCGCTGTTACTCTTCATCGTCAGGCGATACACACCAATCACGCACTCATGCTCCTTACCGGCATCATAACTGCTGTTTTCGTTATAATATCCAGCCTTTCTCAACACGGCATCAGCGATGTAATCCTTGCGGGTACGGTTACTCTCCACAATCGCCTCAATCAGGTTCTCAGGCACATCGGCATAGTTTGCCAACAGCTGCTTGGTATCCTTAGGCAGACAGTAACCTCCATAACCGAAGCTAGGATTGTTGTAATGTGTACCGATGCGAGGATCCAGACCTACGCCGTCAATGATAGCCTCAGAATCCAGCCCCTTCATCTCAGCGTATGTATCCAACTCGTTGAAGTAGCTTACACGAAGTGCCAGATAAGTATTGGCGAAGAGCTTCACGGCTTCAGCCTCCTTCATACCCATGAAAAGAACCGGGATGTTCTTTTCAAGTGAAGAGTGAAGAGTGAAGAGTGAAGAATCCAATTGCTTTGTGTCACCGTTATGACCTATTGCTCCTTCCAAAAGCAAGGAAGCAAAAGTCTTGGCAGCCTCCTTCAGCATCTCCACATCCGTCACACGCTTGATGGCCTCATTCTCCTCAGCAAATTCAGGACGGTCGATAATCTTAGGATAGCCCACGATGATGCGGCTAGGATAGAGATTATCATAGAGTGCCTTGCTTTCACGAAGGAACTCAGGAGAGAAGAGCAGGTTGAATTTCTTCACGCCCTTCTTGGCATACTTCAGATAGAGACTACGGGTATAGCCCACAGGGATGGTACTCTTGATCACCATCACAGCATCCGGATTCACCTCCAATACCAGGTCGATGACCTCCTCCACATGCGAAGTATCGAAGTAATTCTTCACCGGGTCGTAGTTGGTAGGAGCAGCAATCACCACGAAGTCCGCATCCTTGTAAGCCGCCTTGCCATCCAAGGTAGCGACCAGGTTCAGTGGCTTCTCTGCCAGATACTTCTCGATGTAATCATCCTGTATTGGAGAAATCCTCT
>OBCI01000082.1_pt1 | contig 23928 bp, 18 predicted proteins | sample 1495881 | NCBI WGS metagenome assembly OBCI01 (sample SAMN03418262, study PRJEB22391) | human gut metagenome | biome: human-gut; feature: organic feature; material: feces | host: Homo sapiens | place: Tanzania | collected 2013-01 | reverse complement strand
CACTTTTCTACCGTTTAGAGCGTATAATACTGATAATCAACCAATAATAGATACTATGGCTGGAATGGAGAAGCGAAATGTTTGTCTCCGAATTTTATCTTTGAAGATGGTGTGTTGTTTAACAAAGACAAAAGTACAATTATCTCGTTTAGAGACAAAGACATTACATCATATGTCATTCCTGATTATGTTACGAGCATTGGGGGAGATGCATTTTCCGGTTGCGAATCTTTGACGAGCCTCGTCATTCCAGATAGTGTTGTCAGTATAGGAGATGGTGCATTTAGTCACTGCGAATCATTGAAGAATATTGTTCTTCCAAATAGTATTACTAGCATTGGATTTTGTGTATTCCAGCATTGCCGTTCTTTGAAGAGTCTTGTTATTCCTGACAGTGTGACAAGCATAGATACATTGGCATTTTGTTATTGCTCATCTTTGAAGAGTCTTGTTATTCCTGATGGTGTAACCAGCATAGGGGATGGTGCTTTTTGTACTTGCGAATCTTTGGAGAGCCTTGTCATTCCTGGTGGCGTCACCAGTATTGAGAAAATGGCATTTAGTGGTTGCAAATCCTTGAAGAGTATTGTAATTCCTGACGGCGTAACTAGCATTGGGAGTGGTGCATTTAGTGGTTGCGAATCTTTGAAGAACCTCGTCATTCCGGACAGTGTGACTTGTATAGGAAATAGAGCGTTTGAATATTGCTTTTCTTTGAAGAGTCTCGTTCTTTCAAAGAGTCTAACTAGCATAGGGGATTGGGCATTTAATATGGCTGAATCTTTGAAGAGTCTCGTCATTCCTGATAGTGTTACCAGCATTGGGGATTATGCATTTAGTGGTTGTAGATCATTGAAGAGCCTAGTTATTTCTAATAGTGTAACTCATATTGCTGTGGGTGCATTTCTGAGTTGCACTTCTTTGAGTAGCGTTGTTATTCCTGATGGTGTAACTAGTATTGGAGAAGGGGCATTCATCGGTTGTGAATCTTTGAAGAGTATTGTTCTTCCAGATGGTGTTGTCAGCATTGAGAAAGATGCGTTTAGGGATTGCAATTTCCCAAACGATTTTAAACAAGAATTAATCTCCCGCTTCGGAGATAAAATATTTGGGTAACTTTTTAGATTATTCCTTGATTATTACGGCGAATAAGAGATACCGGCAAATCGATACCATCATAAATAGGAAGTCCTTCCCCTAAGACTTCCTTCTTTGCCTTCTCCCTTTGCCAATTATTTAAGTTCGCCTCCTCCACCATCTTGTCTGTAAGGATACGTGCCTCCTTGATGGTGTTATCTATTCTCTGTGCAGAAACGGTCATACTCATGACGGCTGCCATTACAATTGTCATTATCAATCTTTTCATAACTCATATTCTCTAAAGGGTTACTATTCTAATTACTTCTACTGTATCATCGAGATATCTTCAGTCTCTTGATTACGGTTGCAAAGATATGGCGATTTAGTGGAATGACAAAAGGAGATACTCTAAATGGAAGGTGGATTTCCCCTATTTAGTAGTAGGGATTTGTGAGTAGTGGTTATTTTTTAACCGAATTGTTTGCTCAATTCATTGGTTTTTAGTATTTTTGCACACCATTTTTTAAAAGTAAGAATAATGAATAAGACACAGATTGTAGCAGCATTTGCTGAGAAGGCTGGCATCACAAAGACTGATGCCTCCAAGTTCTTTAACGCTCTGATGGGTGTGATGGCTGATAACATCGTGGAGGGAGATGGAGAGATTTCCATCCCTGATTTCGGCCGTTTCTCCATCAAGCATGTAGCGGAACGCCAGGGTGTTAATCCTGCAACAGGCGAGAAGATTACCATTGCAGCTCGTGACAAGGTGGTATTCAAGGCTTCAGATAGCCTTCCATACTTCTCTCGCAAGCATAGTAATGAGTAAGTTAGGATAGTTAGTTTATATCTCAAATCTGTAGCCATCAGAGTCATCTGGTGGCTTTTTTAGTACTGTGCAGATAGGATGAACTGAAAATTTGTACTTTTGTGGCAAATTATTGAATGATTTGTGATGTAGTATCTTATTTTTTTGTACTTTTACAGGCTGAAAACGGATACTATTATCCGCTAACATTAATTGAACTACCCACAATCTAGAGACTTGTGGGTGTTTTATATGTGTTGTTTCTTTTTTATGTGCTTTTTTTGTTTCTGTGCAGATACACTGCACAGAAAGCTCGTAATTTTGTGGACGATTTAAAAATATTTTGTATGAAAGATAAAAAGCAAGAACTGAGTGCCCATGTGGAGGAGATATTCAAGCAGTATGTTCATCCTGGGCTTTACATCTGTGACTTGGCAACTGGTGGTGGCAAGTCATATACCATTGGTAAACTCACCTGTGAATATTATCCCAAGCATTTTGAGTGCATCATCATTCTGTGTGTTCAGAACAAGCTCATAGAGGGTATGAATCGCGAGATTGAGAAGTTTATCGATCAGCCTGGTTGTCTTAAGCTGAGTGAGAAGCTTGTAATAGAGAACAACACGGAGGTTATCTTGAAGGCAGTAAGGTCCGGAAGTCTTCAGGTATTGCTGGACGAAATGGGAGATCAGATAGATCAGCAGCGGAAGAAGAAGGTTTCTGTGGCTGTGTTGGAAAACCGATTGGCGCAGGTTGAGAAATTGGCTAAGTGCATGAATGCTTTGGTGGCCATACTACAAGATGATTCTGAGAATGCTTCTCTGCTAGAGCAGATACAGGCAGAAGAGAGCCGGCTGAGATATGCTGTCAGGGATTTCTTTGCCAACTACAAGAAGCATTTGCTTATTACTGGAGAAGTGAAGAAAGTGGGTGTGAAGACTATACTGAGCCGTTTTCCTTCATTGGAGAGTGTCTATCCGCAGGTTAACTACGCCAGCAGGAAGGTATTTCTGATGACCGTTCATAAGGCGATGCTTGGTATTGATCCTATTTTGTTGGAAAGTGTCAGTATCAGGGATTTCTGTGACAAGAAGACCTTAATCCTGTTTGATGAGTCTGATCAGGCAGCAGTAGCCATGCGTGATGTCATCATTGGTCAGGCTTGCAGAAAGTCTGCAGGCTTCAACAAATATGGCAAGGGGTATCATGGCTATTTGCAGTATTTGGGCTTATTATCAGCCAAGGATACCCTTACAGAGAGATATGATGGGACTCTTTTGAAGGAAAGTTTGGAGAAGGCTCAGAAAATTTGTCAGGATAATTGGAAGCGGAAGATGGGGGATATACTGCCTTACAAGAACATCTTTCTGGCAGATACGAAGGATTACAGCAGTTATCGACGTGGTGTGTTCTTTGCCGGTCCTACCTTTAAGTTGGAGATTTGTGGTGGAGAGGAACACGCTCGGTCCTTCATTTGCTATCGGGCTGGTGAGAAGAATTTCATATTGGCTCATGCAGAGAATGAGGAAGAACTGTCTGGGAAGTATGACATGGTGATTTCCTTGGATAAGTTTCTCAAGCTCTCGGAAAGCAATACTGTGGCGGTGAAGAAGTTCCTGAGTGGTTGCGTCAGAGAGGCTTTCCTGAAGAGGCAGGATGCTTTCAAAAATGAGACCGATGACAGGGAACAATACTTGGGGTGGCCTACGGTGGAAGGTGAAATCCATTCGTTCCTGGCTCGTTTTGAGGTGGTTTCAGAGAAGTTCTTTGAGCAGCAACTTCTGGATTACTACACCAACCGCAAGAATCTGACCATTAAGGTAGATGGCAAGAAATATAAGGTTCAGGACGATTCCTTCTATATGCATGGTTGCCGGTTATATCAGGAGGAGCTTGATGAAAGAGACAGTCTTCACCGGGTAAGGCTCTCTTGCAGGGAGATTAGCTCCACGCCTGAGAAAATACTGTATGATCTGGTGGTTTCTGACAAGGTGGCTGTGGTACTCTGTTCTGCTACGGCTTCAAGTGAATCTGTGATCAGTAACTTTGATATAGAGTATCTGATGTCGGCTTTGGGCAGGAAAGTTCATCTTTTGGACAGAGAGGATAGCAGGAAGTTTGAGGAACTTGTTGAAGCTACGTATCCTAGCCGTCATCAGGTAGAGGTAGTGCCACTGGAGCATTATATGTTCAAGGACAGCCGCAAGGAACACATGACCCTACCTGAGAAATATAAGCAGATGTTCAGTGAAGATGCTGTTAAGGAAGGACTGGTTGACCGATGGTTCAAGCTGACCAGAAGAGAAATCTTCCGTCAGGCTTCCAATGCTAATGAAGCAGTTTTTGTGTTCTATCGTATCTTTCAGTTCATCGAGGCTTATCACTGGTTCCACGGGCATGATGACATTCACAGTATGCTCTTTTTCCAGAATAGAGCTGCTCAAGCCTACGAGAAGCAGATGAACGTTATCGCTTGTCTGATTGACGGATCCTACAAGCAGAAGATGAAAAATGATGATCATGTGGAGGATGTCTTTGAGAGTGGTTTACCTGATTGGCAGAATGAGCATCTGTTCATGTCCAACAGTTTAAAGGACGTGGAAGACAAGGTTTTGAAGAGATTGAGTGATGGCAGCATTTCCAAGGTGATGCTGGTGACGGCCTACGGTAGTTTCAAGGCGGGTGCCAATCTCCAGTATAAGATACCGGAAGGTATTGATTATGAGAGGGGTGACAACTGGGAGGAGGATGAACATGAGCTGAAGAAGGACTGGGATGCTGTATATCTCCAGAGTCCCACCTCGTATCTCTCTTTCAATGATGATAGCCAGGAGCAGGCTTTTGATGCTGGTCTCTACCGGATTATGATGTCGCTCATGATGCTCAACGAGAGAAGTTGGCTGACTCCCAATCAGGTGGGGCACTGGTTGGAAGAGGCGATTTCCAAGAAGTCTATCCGTTTCAAGGAGGATGCTGTAGCCATGGACAAAGCTGCCTGGGCGCAGACGATGATTGAGCAGGCTGTGGGAAGAATATGCAGAACAAAAAACAAACCGCTGTCTACCTACGTTCTGTATGATGAGGGGATGACGGAATTCTTTATGGGTGATTTGGGTGACAAGTCACACACCAAGGAATTCAAGGCTTTGAGTAGTTATATTCAGGGGCATACTGAGATCGGCGGTGATAGTCATGCTTCTGCTGAAGAGGTCAAACTGCATAATGATTCCCAGGCTGCTCAATGCAAATTGCGTAAAATGAGGGAGAAGGCTTTACTCTTCACTCCTCATCCTTATCAGGTGGAATATGAAGATTTAGAGGATGGGAGTGAAGATTTGTCGATTCCTTATTACGTCAAGAGGGCTCAAATCATGAATCAGTACTACAAGCAGGCCATTATCCGTAATCCTGTGGTGGCTTCCTTGCAGGAGCTTGATGAACAGGCCATGATGGTTCCTTTCCTGAGAAAGTGTTATGGCAATTGGGAAAGAGATGAGGATGGATCTTTCTGCCAGCATCCTGTATCTCCAGCATCTGTAAGATTGGATGTGTTGATGAAAAATAAGGCTATCCATGAGCATTTTGAGCGGAATGGCTATGCTACCGGCTGGAGTTCGGGTGGACTTATCCTACACCCGGAGATTCTGATGGCGGATTATGCCGGAGAGATAGGTGAGGAAGCGTTCAAGGCGCTTGTTCTTCGTTATGTGGATTGCAGTGAAGAGCTGTTTGCACATTTGGAGGATCGGGATTATGAGTTGGCTGATTTTGTGGTTCTCAATCCAGATGGTTCCTATAAGGTGGCATTTGATGTGAAGAATATGAATCCTTCCATTGAGCATTTGGATAGAGAAGGGGATATGCCTACTTTAGAGAAGCGTCAGGAAAAGGAGAATCGTCTGGGGTGTCCGCTTTATACAATCAACATGCTCAAGATGCCATTTGAGTCGATGGACAGGTATGAGATTTGTGGGTTGATAGATGAAGATGGGCATGTCCAGGGAGATGCTATGTTGAAAATTAAAAGTTTAATTGAAAGTTAATTATTTAATAAGATGTGATATGGCTAAAAAGATAGAGCATATTTCAAAAGAAGAGATATTGAAGTTGCCTGTGACAACCAACAGGCTTGTGGTTACATGGGATAAGGAGGCATTCTTTGCCAAGTATGCCATTGTGTCTTACAAGATGGAAACGAGAGATTGGGAGCGTAAGAATCTTTCTTACGAACAACTCTCTGACACTCCATCTTTTTCGGTAGTGGGCATATATGCCAAGTTTGAGAAATTTAGCACCAGAGACGGCTATACGCGATTTTTCGTGCTGGTGAAGAGGGGCGATGAGAAGAAAGTGATGGAAAGCCTGAAACGTCAGAAGGATGTGGCTTGTAAGGAGGACGACTTGCATGGCTATGATGAGTTCCTGCAGCAGCGTATTGTTGTGTCTCTTGCCATCAATGCACTTGGTAAGAAGGGTAAGGGTGGCATGATGTACAACAATGGCATGTTGCTGGTTTGCGATGACCAGAACTTTTGCATATCCAAGACCCGGAAAGAACTGGTTTGCCTGAAGTTGGAGGTGAACAAGTATATGAATTTGGTAGCGAGTACTACCTCGTTCTCGCATCCTAGGGATTTCAAGCAGTTGAAGGAGCATTGGAACTGTGTTTTCCAGGTTGGTCAGGAAATGGATGGTGAGTTATGGCTTGGAGAATACCTGAAGCCTGTTGTCCTCAAAAAACTGAATGAAGGGGATTATCATCTGGACCAGCTTTACATCAGGAAGAAGCGTTTCTCCTCTTCTCACAACACTGTTCCGTATTGGCCCTGGAACAAGGACAAGTACAATCACAGCCGCTTGTTTGTCATCTGCCAGGTTGTTGCGAATGTAAATCAGCTCTTTGATGGTATGCTGTCAGTGGATTTCTTTGATCATATTATACAGGATTATTTTGAAAGTCATCCAATAGGTGATATGTTGACTTTGCTGAAAGATTACTTTCAGGGGAAAAACATCATGGTAGAGGATCCTTTTGGCACGGATGATTCTAAAAAGCAGGTTGCTCAATTCAAGGCGAGTGTAAAGGATGCCATTGGGGATGTAGTGAATGTGGTCAAGAGAGGGTCTCAGGTGGATATGCTGTTAAAGCTATGTGAGCCGATAGGTGATGACACTCATTATTCGCAGTCTGTGAAGCGTATGTATGAGAGTGGTATAGCCTTCCAGCACATGATTCATCATGGTGGAGGTAAGGAGGATGATGTACCAAAGGCCAAAGCTACGAGAATCCTGATGGAACTGCTGGTCAAGGATAGTATTGTCAAGGGTAGGATGCCGTCTGAATTGGCTGAGATCGCAGTCGATTGGAAGTTCTGGCTCTTTAAGCATAAAAAGGATATGGTATATGGAGCATCCATGGATTTGTGTGAAGGCGGTGGTATTGGGCTTCTTTCTTATGGTTATGATGATAAATCGGGTGAGTATTATGATACGTTTGTCTCCAGCGACATGGGTTTGCCTGTTCTTCACAAGATGAAAGGAGGTCGTGATTATCATGTGATGGAGAAGGATGGCAATGCCTATCTGATATTGAACACGGATGAGATTCCTATCTTGGATGCCAGACTGATAGATGAGACCTATGGCAAGATTATAGAGGGAACTGACCCAAAATGTGATTCTCTTTACATGTTCAAGAGAAAGGGGGCCGGAACTAATCATAAATTCTTGCGTGGTCTGATGGGATTTCATATATGGAAGGAGGAAGGACTTGGTGGAGAGAAGTTGGAATCCTACTCTTACATATCTGGTTATAATGCCGATAACTTTGCGACCGGTAAAAGTTTTAAGATAGACAGGGTTCCCCATGTAAGGCGTATCTGCATTTTGAAAAAAGATCATCCAGAGCGTGTATGGGAAGATATTCAAGAGTTGAAGAATATGCTTACTGTGGGCTTGGGGCAATGGGATGAGTTGATGACATATCCTTTTCCATTTAAGTTCTTGCAAGAGTATCTGGACAACCAGAGTGAAATGACGTTTTCAAAGCATTGGAGTGAAATGTAGTATTTCTGGTGTTTTTCTTTATAGGCTGGCAGGATGGTGAAAACTTTCCTGTCAGCTATCTTCCATTCTGCATTCTTTTGCCATTTTGTTGGATGTGAAGACTATGCCAACTGTTTCTCGCCCTATGCTTAGGTGGTATACTTTTGAATTATTAGGAGTGGTACACTTTTTAATTAGAATCTATTTACTGATGCATTTTTTTGCTGTTTGATAAGATTTTTATGGGGATTATTTTGATTAATGAATTCTCATTTCACCTTGAAAATGTTGAGTTTTAGACATTGTGCATAGCAAGAATTATTTTCGTTTTTTTACACGTTTTCTTGGCGGTTTCATTATTTTTTGTTATTTTTGTACCTTGTATAACGATTAGGAAGGTTACAAATATCCTGTAATACCCTGCATCCTTCGTTCCGTTCTTGACAGTTTGGAGTGAACCTTGCTTAGTGTCACTCGATTTATGCAGCAGTCCCATAATTTGATTGAACAAACTTAAAAACAGAAAATGTCAATAACAACTGAACAGAAGGAACTTCATTTGCTTCCTCACAACAGAAAAGCTTATGAAAAGGTGATGGATCATTTTGAGAATCACCAGCGTGCAGCCATTGTACATGCTACTGGTACAGGCAAGAGCTACTGTATAGCAGCTATAGCTTCCCATTTTTCAAAGGTACTGGTCATGGCACCCAATAATTTTGTATTGAATGAGACCCAAAAGGTGTGCAATGATGCTGTGGAATTCCGTACATATGCAAGCACTATATATGATGAAGATACACCCACGGGGTATGATCTGATAGTCCTTGATGAGTTTCATCGTGCTGGTGCGCCAGAATGGGGAAATGGTGTTAAAAGGATAATTGCATCAAATCCTTTGGCCAAGATTTTAGGTACGAGTGCCACCCATATTAGATATCTGGATCATGAACGGGATATGGCAGAAGAACTGTTTGATGGTAACATCATCAGTCATTTGAGTCTTGGTCGTGCTTTGGATTTAAAAATTCTCCCTACACCTATCTATGTTTCTTCTTTATATTCTGCTGATGAAACAATAGAGAAGGCAAAAGGGGCTATCAGAACTTCCAAGTATATGGAAGATGGCGAGAAGAAGACCTATTTGCATCGCCTTGCTGGGATTTCCCGCAGTTGGTCTGAGTCACATGGAGTACCTCCTATCATTAAAAAATATTTCAGCTCAGATGTCAAGCGAATTATTGTCTTTTGCTCTAAGGTTGCCAAAGCAGCTAAAGCCAGAAAACTTCTTGGGGAATGGTTGTCTTCTGCAGGTTTCAATCATATCCGTTTCTATCGGATTGATTACCAAGAGAAATTCCTCTCCAAAGAGATGGAGGATTTTGAATCGGACAATTATGACGGATTAAAGGTTGCCATTTCTGTAAATATGCTTAATGAAGGAATTCATGTGCCACACGTGGATGGGATTATCATGCTACGTTCAACCATATCCCGTCTTATCATTGAGCAACAAATTGGCCGTTGTCTTACGGCTGAGAACATTTTGAAGCGTCCTGTTGTACTGGATTTGGTAAACAATATGGATACCATGTTGCTCGATTACAACAAAACTTACAGTTTTGGTGGAAGTAGTAATGGCAATAATGGAAGTTCTTCAAAGAATGAATTGGAACCATTTCCTTTTCAGGTAATTGACGAATGTAGAGATTTTCGTGAGTTTTATGAGGAAATCTCTAAATTTGATGATGTAGCAGAACTGAAGGACGACATTTGGTATAGTCAATATTTGCCACTTCTGTCCGATTTTTACGATAAAAATAGTCGCCTTCCATATCCTTCAGAGGATTTAAAGGCTGTCAGATTTATAGAAAAACAGCGTTTCCCGATGAATCAGCGTAAATATCCTCATCGAATGAATTGGTTGGTGGCACATGGTTATTCAAAGGAAGCTGTTAAGCGTACAGGTTTAGATGAACGCCTTGATATCCTAGAAGAAGCTATTAAAAAGAACAATGGTAAGTTACCAACACTGAAGGAAGATTCATATGTGAATGGAATTTATCAGGAATTTCAGAAATTCTTGAAGGGCAAGAAGAAGAACAAGAGTTTGACACAGGCACATCTTGACAGATTCCAGCGTATTCTACAGATGTATGATACTCCTTTGAAGGCAGTACAGGTTCGTTTTGAGAAAATCAAGAAACGTGTGGAGCAGGAAGGAATCATCCAGCGTGGTTCCGGTATAGCCAGTGATCTGGATTATATTTGGATTAGAAATCACATGAACCGTCCAGAAACATCGGAAGGTATGAAGGCTGAGTTGAGAAAAATGATAGGTTTAGAAGACAACGAACCTATATGTAGAGGGAATGAGGCTCTAAAGAAGTTTATCATAGAACGTGGCTATTTTCCTACGCGTAAGGATAAGCCCTACTACGGCATCTTGATGAAATTTCACAAAAGAGGTGGTGCTGCTATTCGAAATGACCCTGAAACATATGCCTTCCTGCTTGAGCATGGTTTTCCACCATATAATGAAAAATAATTGATGATTTTTTGATATTATTCAAAAAAACTTTATATTTTTGCATTTGGAGGCGATATTTTTTCAGACAGTGCAGATAGATTGCATAGTGGCTTTCTACTTTTGCATCCTGTATATATAAACGAAATATTATAGAAGGATGAAAAGAAAGAACATTTATACAGATGAAGAGCGTTATTGGATGACAGGTGGGAATACAGGGACATTGCCTATTCGTATCATCCCGTCTGTTATTTACAGCTTGGCACTAAGCGAAATCTTTGTGTTTGGCAGCAATGCGCTAGGTATGCATCATGCAGGTGCAGCTCGTGTGGCTTACAATGAGTTTGGTGCAGAATGGGAAATGGTGAGGGATTGCAAGGTCAGTCTTACTCTATTCCCACTATGGAGGGTGAGCATAGTACGAAGCTTGCCGTCATGAGCTTTACGCAATATGCCAGGGAGCATCCGGAACTGAAGTTTCTGGTAACTCCTGTGGGTTGCGGTATTGCTGGTTATACTCCGGACGAAATGGCTCCTATGTTCAAGGATGCTGCTTATTTGGAGAATGTGTATCTGCCTATCAGCTTCTGGAAGGTGCTGATGGGAAATAACATATAATTTTAAGAAAAAAGTAGTATGAGTCGGTTAAAAGTACATGTTCAGTATATCATATATGGTTGTTGTGCCATTGAGTTGTTGATTGGTGATAAGCTGATCAAATGTGATGCAGGTTATGGGGGTCCTAATCCTTTGGCCTCCTTGATTGAAGCCTGCCTTGATTTTTTCACTGCTAAGAAACAGGGTTTTGAAACTGAAGACTACATCGAAGAGACGGAAACCACATGGGATGAAGAGCCGGGTGAGATGCATCTGGGGCTGAAATTATTAAAAAACGATATGGTCATCATGGATATACAGCAAAGGGACGATGAAAAAAACGTTCTTCAAGAATGGCATGAGTCTGTTCCTTATGAAGATTTCAAGGAGGCTATTGTCTCGGAGGGCTTTCGGGTGCTGAATGCATTTGGTATCTTTGGTTACTATGCGGCATGGTCGGCTCATGAAGATTTTCCTTTGGCTGCATTGCTCCGTCTTACCGGTAATATTGAGTTAAACTGGGATGGAGACAATTGCTTTACGGATTTGTCGAAGGAATTGGCATGTCTTTCCTCTAGTGAAAGTTAAGGCTTGAGCCAAGAATATAAAATTATGGTAAACTTTTTAAGCGAATTGAAGATGGTATACTACATAGTGCACGGATGGATTCTTCCTTCGGAGAAGGCTGAGGAAAATTTAACGCAGAACCTGATCAACATGGCACTTCTGACTCTCATGAAGAGGGAGTACGAGAACGAGAACGAGGAGAAAGCAAATCAGAAGGTAAGCGAGTGCCTGAACTGGATGACTTATCTTTCAGAGCAAAAACCCAGAATAACTTGGAGAATCAATGAGAAACCTAGCCAGGAGAAGATGGAAGACTTTCTGATGGAAATACTGGAGTTAACGGAGGAGGGGCAGATGTTGCTCAGAGCGAGAAATCAATCACTGGAGCCAATATTGTACGAGTATCTGATACAGGATGAGCTGGACGTACTTACGCTCAGCCAAGTACTGATGAACCTGCCAACACCATGAATGGAGGTAGACTACGGGACAACTACAGCTGGTGATCAAAAACATATATGAGAAAATATTTTGCCCATACGGTGCATGAAGTATGGTTTTTCTGATAGCCTACGCTCTTGTATTCTAAAGAATCTAGTCTTAGAGTTGAAAAATATACTTACTGTGGGCTTGGGGCAATGGGATGAGTTGATGACATATCCTTTTCCATTTAAGTTCTTGCAAGAGTATCTGGACAACCAGAGTGAAATGACGTTTTCAAAGCATTGAAGTGAAATGTGGTGTTTTAAGTTCTTTTGTTTCAGATATTTGGTATGCTCTCGCCTCCTTTGGTGTGAGAGCATGCCTATACTATGAGTCATTTTTTGTTTCTTTGAATATTAATTATGTAGGCATAAATGTTAAATCTTAGTTAATGTAACAAAAATGCTACCTATATATTTGGTGGTTAGTTGCTTTTTTGTTACCTTTGCAGTGTCGAAATGACAAAGAGCTCTTACAAATAATGAAACAATCAGAATTACTGAAGAGACTGAGAGATGCGGGATGCATCCTGTCTCAACATGGTTCAAAGCACGACAAATGGATCAATCCCAAGACTGGCGCTTACGATTATGTGCCTAGGCACTGCAAGGAGGTGGCCAAAGGGACTGCTATAAAAGTGCTTAAAAATTTGGCAGGGGAATAGCCCCTGCCAATCTATGAGCCATGTGTGGATTTATTTGTGGAGCTCTTTTACTAAAAATATAAATGTATGGAGAAAAGAAAGGTTTTAGTTACAGTAGAACAAGCATCTGATGGTTCGTATTGGTGTCATACAGAAGATGCGATAAACAAGGGGCATTTCAACTCTGTGGGACGTACCGTAGAGGAGGCAAAGCAGGATTTGCTTGATTGCTACGAGGAGGCTAGGGAGTTTGAAGATGATTTGCCGGAAGTAGATTTTATCTACAAGTATGATATTCAATCATTCTTCAATTACTTTTCATATCTCAATGCGTCTGATATTGCCCGCCGTGCTGGCATCAACCCATCGCTCATGCGACAATATATCAGCGGTGTGAAGAAAGCCGGAGAGAAAAACTATCAACGCCTGTCAGCTTGTGTCGGCAAGATTAAAGAGGATTTTAGAGCAATCTCTTTCTAGTAAAGATGATTGTTTCATATACATTGTTAAAGAGCTCGAAGCCCTGGTACGAGACGTATCGGGGCTTTTTTCTTGCTGTTTTCTGGAAATGTTCAGCAAAATGTTAATATAATATTGACAGGTAAGCGCTATGTTCTTTAGCTTGTGGATAGTTCAATGCATTGGTGCAGGTTACAAGAGCAACATCTATGTGGAGAATAGTGTTTATGCTACTGCTGCTACCCAAAAGAAGCCTTGGGATTGCAAGACTAGTGGCAGTTATAAAGACTACAATATCACATTGAAGGGCTATGAAGGCACTGCAGATGCACAGAGCAATAGTGGTAACAACGAGTATTTCGTTCTAGCAAAATACTATACTTATAAGGCTAATGATGCTTCTGAAGTGAAGAACTATGTAACAGCAGCTGCCGGTGCAACTCTCAAGGTGTCTTATGGTGCTGGTGTAAGCAAGTCAAGATCTGTTTCCTTCGGCAATACAGATGGTTAGACTACAGGCATCTGTGACTTTACAGAAGCTGCATCTGTACTCTCTACTCGTATTTTTACCTTGAAAGGTAATGAGGTACAGACTCTTCAGCCTGGTTTGAACATCGTGAAGACCACTTACTCAGATGGTCATACAGATGTGAAAAAAGTATTGAAGAAATAGAATAATGGCCTTCGGGATATGATTGTCCTGGAGGCTTTTTGGGTTATCGTTACTTCCATGACATCTATCTATTAATCAAAACAAAAACTCCCTGATAATATAAACTGTTATTTTTAGTTGTACAAAACAGTCATTTTCCGAAAAGAATCAGATAATCCACTAAAATTCTACATATAATCCACCATACTTAGCCTCTTTTGGCGTAATTTTGCCATCATCAAACGTATTTTCTGAAAAAGGAAAGCTTTGAAAAGTCGATGCTTGATTACGGATTAGCAAGAGAATAAACAATTACAATTTCATATAAACCGAGAGTAACCAATGAAAAAGAATGTTTTAATGACAGCTGTTATACTGCTTGGCATCATGTCAGGTTGTACCGACAGCTTGGAGCAGCAACTAGCTCCTGCAGCAGAGGTTGAAACTGAGTTGACAACAAGAGCTTCTTCAGGTCGCCTTAGTACTTACACACCTCCTTCGTATATTGATGATTATGCATCAATGGCAGGTTGGGACCAGCGTGGCAGTTGGAATTTAGCCAACGTGCATGACCCTACAGTCATGAAGGCTGATGATGGCTACTATTACATGTATCAGACTGATGCCTCTTATGGTAACAGTTTGGATGGACATGGCCATTTCTTCTGCCGTAAGAGCAAGGACTTGATCAACTGGACTTGGGTAGGCTCCACCATGAGAAGACAGCCTTCTTGGGTGGCAACCAAGGTGAATGAATATAGAGCAAAGGTGGGCCTTCCTGCTATCAAGCATTTTCGTTATGGATTTTGGGCGCCATGTGCTCGCAAGGTGAGAAATGGCTTGTACCGAATGTACTATTGCATCGTGGTTGATAATTACATCGGCAATGGCTTATATGCCGATGCAGCCAATTTTGACAACACCTGGACAGAAAGAGCTTTCATTGGCATGATGGAAACTTCCGATCCGGCAAGCAACCATTGGACAGACAAGGGCATGGTAGCTTGCTCTTCCACTGACCGTGGCTTCAACTGGGGAAGAAACGGTCAAGGTGACTGGAATGCATATTTCAAGTATAATGCCATCGATCCGTCATATATCATCTGCCCTGATGGCAAGCATTACCTCATCTATGGTTCATGGCATTCTGGTATTGTTGCCATGCGCCTGAACCCGAATACAGGTATGCCTTATGAGAATATCGGTGACCCATGGGGAGACATCAGCAAATATGGCAAACGTATCTATACTCGCAATATCAATAGTCGCTGGCAGGCATCTGAAGCTCCGGAGATCATATATCACAATGGCTACTATTATCTTTTTCTGGCCTACGATGAACTTTCTGTGGCTTACAACACTCGTGTGTTGAGAGCCAAGAATATAGAAGGTCCCTACTATGGCAAGGATGGCAGAGACTGTACCAACAAGGGTGGGGAGGCATATCCAATTCTGACACATCCGTACAAGTTCAACAATAGTCCAGGTTGGGTAGGAATCTCTCATTGTGCTGTCTTTGATGATGGAGAAGGTAACTGGTATTTTTCATCACAAGGTCGTTTGCCGGCTGGAGTAAATGGTAATCCATATTCAAACGCCCTTATGATGGGACAAGTACGTTCCATTCGATGGACACAGGATGGCTGGCCAGTCATTATGCCTGAGAGATATGGTGATGTGCCACAGCTTACCATTCTCGAAAGTGAATTGAAGGGAACCTGGGAGAATATCACCCTGGAGTATAATTTCGGTCAGCAGTGCAGTTCTGAAAGCATGACACTGGGTAGTGGTCATAAGATTACTGCAGGTTTCCATGCTGGTGGCAAGTGGTCCTACGACAAGGCAAATGCCATTCTCTACATAGATGGCATACCTATGTATTTGCAGAGAGAATGTGATTGGGAATCCAATCCTAGAAAATATACTATTGTATATTCCGGACTCAGCAACTACAACAGCACAAGGAACCGCAAGTCATATTGGGGCAAGAAGAATTAAGACATCAAAGGAATTAAGGTAAAAGGTAGATGACAAAAAGAAAGTTGCTGACTTGATTATCAAGTCAGCAGCTTTCTCGCAGTCTTATATTCATTGTTTTTTAGTAGGAGAAGATTCCTTTTTCTCTGATTTGCCGAATTCTGTTTGTATCTTCTTGATCATATCCTTTACTTCCTGGTCAATGCGATTGAAGTTATTGTAGAGAATTCGTTCCTTGGCATCCGTGGACTTGAAGTTGTAATATATAGGAAGAGGGTAGTTCTTATAATCCTCTTCTTCTGCCTTGATTTCGTCCATGTTGAAGTTCGTTTTGCAGAAGAACTTAGAGGTTTTGAACTCTTCGGCCTCCTGGATATTCATAGAGTCGTTCTTGCCGGTCTTGGTTACGGTGAAATCTCTAGCTGTCTGTCCGCAGATCCAACCGGATGCCATATCGCTGATTTTTGAGGCAGGTACCAAACTGTCCATGTTCTCATTGAGATTGATGGAAGTACGGTCTCTATCAATCGTAATACCTTTCTTGAGTTGGACTACCTTTCCGAAAATGTCTCCAGATAACCAGTCCAAGGTATCCTTGCTTCTGGCAGAACCACTGATGACATTGCCCACGGTAGTGATAATCTTGTCTTTACCCACCTTGCCATAGTCAGCTTCAAGCTGAGGTAGTTCCTGAAAACCGAGAGTGACGGCTACTTTATTACTCCGAGCTGTACCGATAAGTCTATCAATCTTATGAAAGTAGAGTGTCGGCAGCTCATCCACAATGATACTCACAGGGACGTTTTTGCCTTGACCACTATTCACTCGGGTTACCAGACGATTGAGAATCAAAGCATTCAGTGCACCGATGATACTCTCCATTTCTGGGTCGTTGGCGATAAGCAGATAGCTTGGATTCTTCGGGTCAGAGACCTTCAAGTCGAAGTCATCTCCACTGAAAACCCAATAGGCTTCCTTAGTGGCAAGGCGCGATGTCTGCACTCGGAGCGTACCTATCATACCTTCCAGCTGTTCCATAGCCTTGTTGTCAAAGGCTGTCTTGAATGGTCCCAAAAGGGGATATACTTCGGGGTCGGTGACCAGAACTTCGAAAATCTCCTCATAAGAGTGGTTCAAGAAGGAGAGTACATGAGGCATGTCGGAGTACTGACCTTTCCAATAAGCTGGCTCCACCAGTTTATCCATCTGTCCCAGGCAGCCTTTGGCATACACTCGTCCTGTGAGTCGTTTATGATGAGTCTCTGGGTCTTCGCTATACTCAGCATCCAGTTCATGACCGTATTCATCGTATGGTTTCTTTCCGTAGTTGACAAAGAAATAGATACATGCGGCCAGAAAATTGGTGGCTGATGTCTGGAAGAACTGGTCGCTACCACCACCTGAGCCCTTTTGACCTTTCTGGAGGGATTCAATGAGTGTTTCTGCCGTTTCTTGAGCTGCTGCCAGATTGCCTATATACTTTTGTTGGATAGGATTTACTCTACAGCTATATTCTACGTTTACGAAGTTAATGATACGGAATTTACACCCTTCCGGGATTTTCTTCTGTTCCTTATTCTTTCTATAATGATAATATAGCTTGGTGGCCAGGGTCGGAAATTTATAATCGTACACCACCATCGAGAACCCTTTACTGGAATGCTGCCTAATATAAGGTTCTATAACAGAGAATGTTTTACCAGAACCAGGGGTTCCCACTACCCAGGTTCCTCTGAAAGGATTGATGATGTTGATCCAGCCATGACGGAATTTCCCCTGATAGTAGAAGCGCATCGGTATGTTCACGGAATAAGGATTACTGACACACTCTGTGGATTGCTCGAAACTCTCGTTCTCCAAGTTGAATCGGTCTTTGAGCATGCCGCTTCTGAAGTACTTGGATATATTGTCAAGTGCTACCTGTGTCAATACCGTTCCGGCAATTGACAATAGCATATATACCCAAATGTTACCACTAAGTATGCCTATTTTGAAGTGCCAATCCCAATAGTAGATACCAACAGACAGCAAAACCATCAGAAGGCCTGAGGATATAGGCCAGATAACCATTTTCTTGGCATCATACTCAATCTGCTTCTTATTCTTTGTACCAATGCAGGTAATAATGACAAGGATGAGGGTCACCAGTTTACTATAGGGCAGGAACTGATATACAGACAGGTGCTGAAGTTGGCGATGTAATCCTGTTATGATGCCTCCCAAGAAATCCAAATCTTCGGGATTGAAGGCATACATGAAGAACTCCAGGAGCAAAGTCACATAGATGACAGCCCTAAACAGGGTATAGGTTCCTTGTAACTCTTTTGATTCTTCCATTGTTGTATTTACTTGTTACATTTTACACTATTGGCTTTTTGTTTCCAACGTTCCTGGCATGCCGTGACAATTTCTGTCATGCTTCTGGTTTTCCTAGGATTGCCCCTAAGTTCATACCAGGAATCCATGAGCGTGGTGAAGGAAATGAGTCTGTTCATCTTTCTCATCTTATAGTTCAGAGCACGGAGACTTCTTCTGACATTACTCATGCATTCGATCCTTTCCTTGACAGTCATCTTCGCATTCTTATCTTTGTCTTTATTCAAAGGAACAAGAAGTTTGATGTCTGCTGCCACTTGCATACCAGTCTCGACCACCTCCGTATAAATGTTGTTCTTTCTTTCTGATACTGCTACAGCTATGAGATTAGCAGGACAATCGGATGATGTGGCTTTCAGCTGCTTGATGTTCTTGAACGCCTGATCCACCTCATAATAGATGCCATAAGTCTCGGCTGCAATACTTAGAATGTCACCAAAGCTATCCAGATAAGAATTGAACTGCTTTTGAAAATCAGTGATTTCCTCCACCTCTTCTCTTAGAAATTTATGCCCCGACAGGTTAAGTGTCATGGCAGCATCCTGGGCTATAAGCGTTTGCTTTGCCTGTTTTGCATAAGTATAGAACATACCAGCTCTTATTACGTCTCCACCAACCCATGCCTTTGCCTGAGTATGAAGAAGCAGGAGTGTTCCACAAATTAAAATATATCTATTCATTAGCTCATGCATTTTATTGGAACCATGGTTTGTGTTCTTGCCTCATACGATAGAATCTTGTCACTTGTTTCATGGCCTTGCCATGTCGTCTGATGGCATCTGAGGCTATCATACCATTTGTTTTTTCGATTTTTCCAGCTATGGCTCTGTTCCACACGTCCTCAAAATTGTAGATACAGACACTAAGAGCAAGGCTACGAAGTTTTTTGTTCAACACTTCTAGTTCCTCGCTCAGTTGCCATAGGAGCATCGTACGCTCAGCACCATTGAGCATGCTCTCTTTACCGCCTGCCTTGATGACCTTATTTAAGATGCGGTAGGCTTTAGTAAACTCTGCCACAGTTTCCATGTAGAGATTATTCATGCTCATGGAGGCGAATACACCTTCTGGATTGATTTTTCTGGCTTGGTCAATCTCCCACAAATAGGTGAGTGTCTGCATGCCATCTTGATACAGAGTGGCTGCTGCAGCTATTTTCTCTGCGTAGCCCTTGGCTGTTGTGAGATAGGCATTATACTGCTTTTCCCATTTTTTCATGGTGGCAGCATCCTTTACCATCGATCCCTGTACGCCTGCAAGATCATTCATATTGTCAGTTTGACTTTTTATTTTGGCACTTAGATTAGCTTCTCCATTTTGTATGGCAGCATATTGCAGGGGATTGGAGGTTGCTACCCCTTGGCTATGACCGTTGATCCAGACGGAAAAAATGAATATGCCTGTCAGAAGCAGCTTTTTCTTAATTTGTAATTTCATAAATTCCCTTTTTCCTTTTATTAAACTCAACTCTGCGCCGGATTTCTCCGACAATATCCTTCCTTGCCTTGATTCCCACCAGTTTGAGACAGCCATTGGTTCGGTCTCTGCTAAGGATGATGACCGTTTTGATACCGACCAATAGCTGTAGTAGGTTTTGACGTTGCTCATAATCCACTACACGATAGAGTTCAATATAGTGAGTTGTTCTTGCCGCCAAACCCTTCCTTATAATTATCTGCTCTGAAGTTATTGTGTAACTTGTCACCAGTTGGGATAGGGTAGCCAGCACAGACATGAATATCCCAAAGATGGCAAAGGAATAGAAAATCCAATGCTCAAGTTTAGTGATATGATGACCCATCCATATGCATCCAAATATGAATGGTATGAAGAGCAGGTTAGTGAGCAGAATGTATCGACAGCATGGACGTAGTTTCACCTTGGGATAGGCATTTGTTTCGAAGTTATACATATGATATTGATGAATAGTACTACTTTTACTTGATTTTGGGGAGATGGGCTATATGCCCATTCCCCTACCTTCTCCACGTGACATGGCCGCTTCATGATTGAAATTTTCAAATTTGGCAGCTGCCACTTCCGCTGGGGATACTACCCCGGGCTTGAAATAGACACCTTTATGCTCGTAAATGTCAGGACGTGGCATGGCTGGTCTTGATAGACTGGCTGCTACGTCCAAGCCTGTTGTCACTGCCGCCAATATTGCTGCTCCCAAGTTGAACCCATGTCCTTCCTTTGTACACATCTTCACTTCAGGGAAGATTTTGTCAAAGAGCTTCATGCGTTGCATATCATTTACCGCCAGGAACTTATTATATTCCTTTTGGGTAATCTCGTGAGAGAATACATTGCCATCGATGACAGCGGACATCTTGTATTTACCCTCAATTACTTTTCCGTCAGCATCTTTGAGACGTTCCACGGCAATGTCACTGACTTCCGTGGCTCTTCCATGTTCACCACTTCTTCTCCACTCCTTGCTTGATTTGAGATTTTCAAGCCCCTCACCATTTACCTTGGCATCACCCAGGAGAGTTAGCTTGGTTTCTCTCTGAAGGTCAGAAAGAGAGATGTCTCCCAGTGACTTGCTCTCTGAAAGGATGAGTTTTTTGATGTCCTCCTGTGACAATGAATCCACAGAAAGGCCTCTTTGTTTGAGAAGGTTGGCTATTCGCTCATTGCTATAACCGGAGTTCAAGTTCTGCTCTGCATGAGATTGTGGGAGCTTGAGTTCCTTAACAACAGTCAGTTTATTACCCTTATCATCCGTTATAGGTATAAGTTGGGCAAGCATCTTGGCTCTCCCGTCGTCAGTAGCATTGCTGAAGTCCTGATACTGTTTCTCGGAAATCTTGAAAGCCCACATGCCCACATCGCTGGAATCGCGCAGGTTCAAGAGATAGTTGCCTGAGATTTGATCCTTCCATACCATGGCAGAGGTAATGAGTGCCTTGGTGTTGTCACTTGTCAAACTATAGTTACCATGCATGCTCACTACACCTTTAGCCGTTTCCAGATTCCCCGATCGAATATGGTCTTCGTTCTTGCCATTGCTGGCGTCTTTTATCTTCACCTCATCAAACACCTTGTCAAAGAGTTCCAGGCGATGCTCATCATCGTAGTTGATGAACTTGATATAGTCTTCCTTGGAAATCTCATGACTCATCACCTCATTATTGATGACAGCTGTCATTCTGAATGAAGTCTTTTCCCCATCGTGAGTGGGGTAGGTTTGGATTTCTCCTACGCTTACTCTTCTGCCATCCTTGACAGGAAGGTAGAAAGCCTTATTCTCAGTGAGCATTCTGCCATCGACGACACCTATGGAGTTCCATCTGTCAATATAACCTGTATGATAATCTGTTCGCTGATGTCCCAATGTAATGATATCGATATGCTTTTGATGAGCATTCATTGCATCTTGAGCGATAAAGATCTCCTTCTCTGCCTCAGGCTTGAGCTTGATATCAACATAGTCCTTGGAGTTGAGCATCTGCCGAGTGATTTTGCCGGCAAAGTCATTTTCAATCACCTTATTGATTATAGAGAGGCGCTCGTCTATGGACACCACATTTTTGCCTTTGTTACCTTGCTTGCCTGTATCCTTGAAATTCTTCGCCATGAGTTTGGAGAGTTCCTCATTGGAAAGGTCGTATTGTAGATTCTTGTTGACGGAAGAAGACTTGATGGTCAATGTCTTGTTCTTATCATCAATGACAACTCCATGGGAAGCGAGTATATGTTGGAAAAGTTCTGGTGTAGCATAAAGAGTGGATCCCATGGCCTTGTCCAAAGGTTCTGCCAGTCCTTTTGGGCGAGCCAGCATTCTTGGCTTAGAATGAATCTCCAAGTTATGAAGAGGGTCGGCAACCTGTGTGCCTTTATCATAAAAGCCGTATGCTCCACTTTTAAGTTCTCCAGGTTTCAGCCTTCCATCAGGACGGTCAACTACAACCGGTGCAGAAGAAGCGAAAAAAGGTCTTCCTTCGATTCGTCGTACATGGTAGCCTCTTTGCGGAAGCAATGAAAGTCTATCCATGAAGGAATTGAATTTTCCGTATTTTGCTCCCATGAAAGGATGGAACTTGGGTTCTCTATAACCATATTCTCCATCCATGATGGTGTGCCCCCATTGCCCCATATTAACAGGAGAATTGGCATTCTTGGCCGTAACCCATGCATTGGGCATATAATAATCGTTCTTCACGATGGATGTGAACGTCTCGTATGCCTTTCGATTAAATGAATTGGTTCCTCCTGATCTGAGATTCTCAACCTGACTTTGCGTCAAGGTGTAGTATCTTGGGGTGGAGGAGTTGTGTGCAAGGGTTATAAGCTGCATCTCACCTGATGAAGTTTGAGAGAGATGTGCTTGCATACCATTGGCATTCAGGGTAGCCTGTAGCTGGGGAGCGATATCATAGCTCCCAAAATTGGAATTTCTTCTGAGTAGAGTCATATCCTATTTATTTTCCAGTGATGAATTGTCTTTGGATAAAATGACACATGTATGGCGATTGGCCGTGTATGGCTTATATATAACAATTCCTCCATGGCTCACACCTTGTAGCTTTTCCTTGTGTACACCAGCATCAATCAGCAGCTTGGCTATATACTTAGCTCTTTTGATACTCAACTTTCTGTTATACTCTTTACTGCCTGTGCGGCTATCTGCTGCACCAATGACTTTTACTTTGAGATTATATTCCTTCACTGCAGCTGCTATCTCAGATAGTTCTATTTTCTGTTGGTTATCAACGAAATCAATGCTGTTGATTTTGAAAAAGAACAAGATAGGAACGTCGATATTCTTATCAAGTATGACATCACCCGAACCCATTACGCTTCTTATTCTTTCTCTCAGTTCATTGAGGCCTCGATAGTTGTTCTTAGGATAGGAAGATACTTCTCTTGGCACATTGCAATGATAGTAAGGGACCGTTTTTAATGATTTTTTCTTCCATCCTTGCTTTCCTATATCTATTGTAAGTCCCAAGTTGGCATGAAACAGGTTATCTCTGAGTGAACTTCCTGTACCCAGGCCATCGAATTTCTGAGCAGTGGCAATAGCACCAACTTCTGCGGACAAACTAAATCTGTCAGCGATTCTATAGCTGCATAGCATACCATAGTTGAGGGCAAACTCTGTCTTGTGGAGGTGTGAATTGTGGATGACACCAGCTCCCATGTAAGGAACAAAGTTCCATTTTGGCATTTTCTCATAATCCTTATGATAAAAGGATGATATATTGACCATCAGATCCAAGTGATAGTTTTCATATCTTTCCTTGTGGAGATTAGCTGTCTTGAACTTGAATCCATCAAAGGCAATACGGGTACCGAAGTATGGAGTATGCCATTTGCCCAAGGTGATTTCCAAGTTGGGAGTTACTCTGTCAAAGAGATCACCGCATCCTGATGGAGAACCGGCAAAAGCGGCAGCTCCAGTTCGTGCAGAGACAAACCAGTTGTCCAGAATGCCAGATGGCTTGAATTTTAGACATGATGCATCATGATTGGTAGTAAACGTGGTTGCTGCATCCTGTATTGGTGTAGTCACTTGTGATACCACAAAGTTCTTCTCGTCCTCCGAGAAGACTACTTGGGCCTGTGCAGAAATCACTGCCAGGCAAAGTCCGAGAAATAATAGTTTCAATCTTTTCATGCTCTTATTTTAATCTTTTATGTTATATATCACTAGTGTCCCGTTAAAACGAGACGATTATTAAATAAGTTATTAATACTCAAAA
>OBCI01000072.1_pt1 | contig 25354 bp, 28 predicted proteins | sample 1495881 | NCBI WGS metagenome assembly OBCI01 (sample SAMN03418262, study PRJEB22391) | human gut metagenome | biome: human-gut; feature: organic feature; material: feces | host: Homo sapiens | place: Tanzania | collected 2013-01 | reverse complement strand
TTGGCGAAGGCATCAACAGCTTTTCAAACACCGTAGTGAACCTCGGAAAGAACGTCAAGGACATCATCCCGAACGTCAAGGCTTTTGGCTCAACTCTTATAGGATTGGCAACGAACCCAGTATTCCTGGGGTTGGCAGGAGTTGCAGGCGCAGGAATGGCATTCAAGTGGTGGTTTGATTACAACAAGGGCATCATGGAAGCCACACGACTGACAAGGGAGTTCACTGGCTACACTGGCGAAGCACTGGAAACAATGAGGAACAGCATCGCAGCCACAGCGGACACGATGGGAAAGGATTTTAATGACGTGCTGGCAACGGCTGACAACCTCATGTCGAACTACCACCTATCGGGAGAAGAAGCGATGAAAGTTATCAACGATGGCTTTGCGAGCGGTGCAGACCTATCGGGCGATATGCTCAACAAGATACAGCAATATGCGCCTACCTTCCACGATGCTGGTATCTCGGCAGACCAGATGGTGGCTATCATCCAGCAGACCCGAAGCGGCATCTTCAGCGACAAGGGTCTCGACATCATCGATATGGCGAGCAAGAAAATTCGAGAAATGAGCAGCGGCACGGCAGCAAGCCTTGACGCTATCGGCATTTCCAGCAAGCAGGTGCAGCAAGACCTTGCCAACGGAACGAAGAGCACCTTCGATGTTATCCAAGAGGTCAGCAAGAAGATGAAAGACTTTGGAGCAGACAGCAAGCAGGTGGGCGATGTTCTGAAAAACGTCTTCGGTAAGCAGGGAGCACAAGCAGGTATTCAGCTTATCGAGCAGCTAGACACGATGAGCACCAGCCTGGACGAAGTGAAGAAGCAGACTGGAGAGTGGGGAGAAACACAGCTGGAGAACATCAAGCTACACAAGGAACTGAACAGCTACCTTTCGTCAATGTTCGATATGAGCCAGCACGGATTCGAGGAGATGATCGAGAAGGGCAAGATGTTCGGTACGAAGATTCTCGTCCAGATAATGAAGGGTTTGTTCAACACCATCAACTACTTCATCGACTGGTACAATGAGAGCCTTCTTCTTCGAGGGGCAATCAATGCAATCGGAATGAACTTCCGATTGATGTGGAACGCAGTCAAGCTTGTATGCAATCTAGTAATAGACGCATTCAAGAGAATGGGTTTTGCAGCCAAGGGAATGCTCGATATTCTCGAAGGTATCGTAACATTCGACCTATCCAAGGCACAGAAGGGATTCAAGGAGATGTTCGATATATCCGGCACGATTAAGGAAGCATGGCAGGACATCAAGAACGCTGGTATCGAGATAGGAAATTCATTCGCAGACGGATTCGAGAACACCGTAAACGGAAGACTGAACCATCTGAAACTTGCGAACCTAGACGGTGGAGCGACCAGCAGCGAGCCAGTGAACGGAAACAAGGGAACGACACCAACGCCAGCCAAGGGCAGCACCACCAAGACCAAGGCACAGAAAGCCAATGAGGAAGCGGAAGCCAAGGCAGAAGCAGAGCGCAGGAAGAAGCAGGAAAAGGAGTTGCAGGCACAGATTGCTCTTATCCAGTTCCAGTACAACGAGCAAGTAATGGATGCAAAGAAGCGATACCTTGCAGGCATGTACGACAACGAGCGAGACTACAGCAACGACCTCGAACAGCTGGAAAAGGACATGGTGGCACGAAGCATTGACGCATACGTGGCGGCAGGGCAAATCGGAGCGGAAAAGGCGCAGGAAATGCAGGCAAAACTTCTCGACATCATGATAAAGGCAAAAGCGGACATAAAGAACCAAGCAAAGGAGATTGTGGACGAAATCAACAAAGAGTTCGAGGAAGCAGAAAAGGCACGCAAGGATGCGGACATCATGAACGGTGGCACTGGAGAGGAAGACGATACAGCCAAGCTGGAGCGGTATAGGGCTTTCCTGGAGCAGAAACTTGCAATGGAGCAGACCAACACGGATGCGAGAAAGCAACTCCAGCAGCAACTCCACGACACAGAGGTACAGCTGGCAGACGATTCAAACAAGAAGCAGCAACAGAAAATCGGTGAACGCCAGCAGATGATGGCTAACATGATTTCTACGCTGGGCGATGGACTGGCTAGTTTCTTCAATGAGCAAGACAAATCATTCCACAACTTCTTGAAATCCATGCTCACATCTTTGCTCGATGCAATCGAGATGGCAATCACGGCTTACTATGCACAGATGTTGGCACATGAGTTGGCAGAAAAGTCGTGGTATGGCGTTGCCAGTGCAGCAGGAATGATGGTATTGACCAAGGCAGCATTTGCCGGAGCGAAAGCACTCGTAAAGGGTTTTTCTGTTGGTGGATATGTGCAGGGAGCAGGCACTGGAACGAGCGACAGCATCCCGGCAAGGCTATCCAATGGCGAGAGTGTAATGACCGCCAAGGCGACATCGATGTTCAGTCCGATATTATCCGCATTCAACCAGCTGGGCGGTGGCGTGCCTATCGTAGCAAACAACGGAGGCAGCAACATCGGCATGGATATGCTGGCGGCAGCTGTAGCAAGAGGGTATCAGATGGCTCCTCAGCCAGTAGTGAGCGTTGAGGAGATAAACCGCACCCAGCGTAGAGTGCAGACGATAGAGAATATCAGCAGGCTCTAATGGTGTTGTTATTTCGTCAAGATTTGCGTTCTGAGCGGTTTTTGGTCGAAGGTGGTAAAGTTATACGCACAAGGCAGTAAAAGCCGCTTAGAACGCAAAATTTTTGCTTGTTTGGAAAAATTAACTGTTTACAAGATAAGCATATTGAAAAATATCGTATCTTTGCAGCGTTTTAAAACTTAAAAATAACGTTTCAATGGCAAAACTCAGAATATACAACGACATCGACAGCCAAGACAATAAGTTTTGGTATCAATGGTGGGGTGGTGACTGCGTGTGTTTTCAAGATATAGATGTTTTTGCGGCAAGCATACCGAAAGACGATGATACCATCGACATGCGCATCTTCTGCAATGGCGGCTCTGTTGTCGAAGGTTGGGCAATTTATGACCGACTGCGACAGAGCGGAAAGAAGATAACCTGCACCATTGAGGGCAAGGCAGCATCAATGGCCACAATCATCATGCTCGCAGCACCGAAGGAGAGCCGCAAGGCATACGAGAACGCTACCTTTCTCCTGCACAACCCGTGGGTGCCTGGCTGGTGTCTGGGCGACCAGCTGAACGCAAAGGACTTGAAGAACCAGAGCGAGGAAATGCAGATGTGGCAGGATAAGATGGTGGACGCATACGTAGAGCGGTGCGAGTGCGACCGGGAAGAGATTCAAGCCTTGATGGATAAGGACATCTTCATCAGTACCAGCGAGGCTTTGCGCCTGGGTCTTATCAGCAGCACCGTTGCACCAATCAGCGCAAGCGCATCGAAGCGCAACATAGAGCAATTCATTAATTCAAAACAACAAAATCCCAAAGCAATGGAGAAGAAAACAGAAGTAAAGGCTTCTCTCCTTGACAAGATTCTCGCCAAGTTGGGCGTGAAGTCACTGGAAGAAGCAGAGCAGGCGGTGGCAGAGCCACAAGCCAAGGTAGAGCCAAAGGCTATGGAACTCAACACAGCGGACGGACAGACACTGACCGTTGAGCGTGAAGAGGGAGATCCGCAAGTTGGCGACAAGGCAAGTCCGGACGGAACATTTGAAATGCCCGATGGCAAGACAATCGTTGTCGAGGACGGTGTAATTACCGACATTCAGACAGCAGACGATGAGGAGACGGACGACACCGACAATGAGGGCGGTGAAGGCGGCAGCGCATCAAGCACCGACAACGACACCGTAGCCAAGTTGCAGCATCAGGTAGCAGCACTCAAGCAGCAGTTGAGCGACACCAAGGCACAGCTGGCAGGCGCAAAGAAACTTGCGAAGAGCAAGGAAGACATGCGCATTCTGAATGCCGTGAAGATGGCAGGCGGTGCTGAGAAGGTGTTGGCAGGCTATAGCAGCCACTACCAGCCATCGCAGCGACAGCCAAGCGACAAGGGCGCAGGCGACAACGTGAACGCTGTCGAGGAAGGTAAGAACGCCATCAAGGAGAGACTTGCAAAGCTCCACAAAAAGGGCAAGAAGTAACAAGTATTAACCCATTAAACAAAGAAAATAATGGCAGGATTTACGAAACAGCAACTGGAGAACCTTAAACTCCAGCCAGAAAACCTCGCAAGCATCAAGGATGCCGTGCAGGAAACCTTCTACCAAGATGAGGATTTTTCTTCATTCGTTAACATCTTGAAGGTTAAGAATAACGACCCTATCGCGCTTATCGGTGAGATGGAAATGGTCGGTAAGAAGGGTGGCGGTTGCGACCCTACATACGATGAGAAGGGTATCGCCAACTCTCAGAAGCGTTGGGAACTCGGTCAGTGGGAAATCCCTATTAAGATTTGCTACGAGGCATTGAAGGGAACCATCGCAGAGTATTCATTGAAGACTGGTACAGCCATTGGCGACCTCACAAGCACCGACTTCATGACCATCTACACCGATGCACTCCAGCGAGCAATACAGCAGATGATTTGGCGTTTCGGCTGGTTTGGTGACAAGGCGGCAGCATTGGCTGGTGCAGGTGGCGGCAAGCTGACAGCAGGGTCAGACGTTAGCATGTTCAACGTCTGCGATGGTCTGTTCAAGCGCATCTTTACAGCCACAGCGACCAAGAACCACACAGCCATCGCAGCCAACAGCGAGACCACGGCAGCAGCGCAGGTTTCAGCATTGCGTAAGAAGGGTACAGCTACAACACTCGTTGATACCATTTTGATGGACGTAGATACACGCATCATTGATGACAGCGATGCAGTGTTGCTCATGACACGCTCGCTGGCTGACGCACTTACATACGACATCAAGCAGACCTACAACCTCATCATGCCATGGGAGAAGGTGTTCGATGGTTTCGATGTAGCGACCTACAACGGAGTGAAGATTGCACGTGTCGGCATTTGGGACAGAATGATTAAAGCATACGAGAAGGGCACAACGACAGTCAACCTTCCACACCGTGCGGTATTCTGCAATCCTAAGCACCTCATGGTTGGTACTGACGCTGATTCACTCATTAGCGACCTCGACATCTGGTTCGATCAGAAGGAGCGCAGGAACTATCTCTATGCTACAGGTAAGATTGGCACGGCTCTCCTCGAAGAGGACATGATCCATGCAGCTTACTAATCGCTCCAAATTTTCAGTTTAGTATTAGTCCTCAACACCCACAAAACGGTGTTGGGGATATAACAATTAAAAACGAATTAATATGGCAACAACTTGCGAGAGCCTTATCGCCCAGGACATCATCATCCCTTGCGAAGACCAAGTAACGAAGGGACTGGAGGGCGATGGACTTATCATCAACCGAGACGACATTGACTTCACCAAGTCTGCTGTCGTTGGTAATACAATTAGCACATTGGTCTTGAAGACTGGCAAGAAGGCATACGCTATCCGGCAGGAAGGCAGCAAGCCATTCACTGGAACTAAGACCGAGTTGACTGTTGGCACGTATCGCAACAGCTGGAAGAACACCGTAGCAGTCGTGGTGTTGGCAAACACACCTGACGTTTGCGCAAATATCATTGACGGATTGGCGAACGGAAAGTTCGTTATCATCCTGCGCAACCTCTCTAAGGGAGCTGACGGAAAGGCAGAGTACCAGGTATTCGGATATGCGCAGGCACTGAAGGCAAGCGCAGGCGAGAACGACAAGTACTCAGACGATACCGAGGGTGGCTGGCTTATCACGCTGGAAGAGGAGAGCGTACCGAAGGCAGCTTATTTCTTCTTCGATACAGACAGCGAGACCACAGCAGCCAAGTACGACAGCCTTAAAACAGCCGTAGGAGGTTAAGCCATGACCTACGAGGAAGCGACAGCCAAGGTCGGGGAGTTGAAGGCACGTTTTGACAGTCCCTTTGATGCAACCGACAAGGCAGTTATTGAAACTCTCTATTTCGAGGTAACACGCAAGCGGTTCGTGTCAACGACCTGCCAGCAGTGTTACCACGATGCTTTAATCGAAATTTATCTAAAACTCAAAAAAGAAAAGGCAATGCCAAAGCAATGTAATTACGCAATGAAGGCAGGCTTCATCATTTCCTGCCCGGATTTCTACCATGGTAAGATTTTTACGAATGAGAACCTGACCGACAAGGTAGCGCATGAATATCTGACGAAGTACCCACACATGGAGAGCTACTTCCAGAAGATACCCAGCGAGGAACTCATCGAGAACAAGCAGCCAGCAGGCAGCGACAAGAAGGAAGACATCGACCAAGCCGAAAAAGCAGGCAAGGAAGAGTAACAAAACAACAAGTAAAACGACACAAGCAATATGAACGTTAAGACAGTTAAAAAGCCAAAGCGAAGGGTTGATATTGGCTACGTCAGCCGATTCAAGATGCAGGCATACGGATATGACAACCTATATCCGCAGAACCTCGCACGCATCACTGAAGCCAGCGGAACGGCAATGCTATGCCTTAACCGCTACGCCCGATTCATTGAGGGCTACGGCTTCGACAGCGATGTTATCGCAGCGTTAGCGATGAACTGTCAAGGGGACACGGCAGACGATTTGCTTCGGAACGTTGCGCAAGACCTCGCACGCTTTGGTGGGTTTGCCCTTCATGTTAACTACAACGTTTTAGGGCAGGTGTCGAGCGTGAGCCACGTACCCTTCGAGAATTGCCGCCTTGAAGAGACGGACGACAAGGGGAAAGTGGCGCACGTCTTGCTGCATCCCGACTGGGAGCAGAAGAAAACAAGGAACGGAAAGCGGTTGTTTGTGAACGAGAAGACTATTGAGCGCATCAACGTCTTCAACCCCGACCCCGACATCGTTCTTGAACAGATTGAAAACGCTGGCGGTATCGACAGCTACAAGGGACAGATTCTATGGCAGAGCCTTGATGGGAAATTTATCTATCCGACAGCCAGCTACGATTCTGCCATCACTGAGATATCGACCGATGAGGGACTGGCAAACGTGAAGATGAGGAACGTGAGAAACAACTTCCTTGTATCGTGTATGCTCGTAACCAAGAAGGGCGTTCCTAAGTTCAACGAGGAAGGCGAAGAGGTGGAGAGCGGACAGATGATTTCCGATGAAGACCTTCTGCAGTTCCAGGGGGACGAGAACACAGCGAAGATTCTTGCGGTCGAGGTGGAGAACGAGGAAGACGAACCGAAGGTTGTTGCTTTCCCTACAAGGAACTTCGACAAGGAGTTTTCCGTGACCGACAGCAGCGTTATTGAACGCATCTATGCACAGTTCCACCAAGAACTCTTCTATGCCATCCGTATGGGCAAGCTTGGATTCAGCGGACAAGTTATGCAGGATGCCTACGAGTACTATGCAGGCGAAGTGACGACCGAACAGCGTTTCATCGAGCGAGCCTTCAAGAAGATTATCAAGAACTGGAACGATCCAGACATTCAGAACCTAGACCCCAAGCTACAGCCGTTGAAGTATATCAGCAGCGAGGTGGCAGGGAACAACACGATAGATTGATAGAGCCTATGGGAGAACAGACAAGAAAGCAACTTATAACGGTTGATCAGTTCCGGAAACTGGCACGACCGACCAGCGCACACCTTGATGAGAATGAAGTGAACGCATACATTCGTGAAAGCGAGGACACGAACATCATACCAGCCATCGGGTGGAAGCGTTTCAAGGCAGCGACCGAGCAGGGAGAGTGGGGTGATTCAGTATTGTCCGATTTCCAGTCTTCGGTCTTCCTGGACGGTGGCGAATACACCACCAAGAAGGAGGGCGGTTGCAGCCAAGGCGAAACCAAGGTGCAGAAGTACACCAGCGGAATACGCAAGGCACTCGCTTATTTCACGTATGCGAGGCTTTTCCGTGCCGATGGCACAATTGTAAGCCGAGCAGGTGGAATGCGCCACAGAGACGATTATTCAGACCATGTTCAAGATGTATCAAGAAACAAGCAATACAACGACATCATGGATATGGCAGAAAGATATTTATCAGATGCACTCGAATACCTCAAGGCATTCACCCCGAAAGGGGAAGTGAAGGCACAGCGAGGAACGAGGGCACACATTCATTCAATAGGAGATTAATATATGGCAACAATAGACGAAATTAAACAGCAGGCGGAAGCGGTAAAGAACGCTACGCAGGTGGGCGAGAACACAGCCGAGAGGGTAGGCGGTGCTCTCGCTGGTTTTGCGGATATTGTCAAGCAGCAGGACACCAAGCTTGACAAGAAGTTCGACAAATCAGAAATTGTTCAAACAACTGGCGAAGCAGAGGATAAAGTCATGAGCCAAAAGGCAGTGACGGAGGCACTTGCCGTTAGTGGTGTGGAAATGCAAAACTACATTTTTGGTTATGTTGATTCGAAGGGAGATTATTTTCATCTAAATAATGATTTTATAACATCCTTACCTATCAATATCGAAGGTAGTACTACCATCGTTTGGAATAAAGGTAGCAATTCAGCAGGTATCTATCTTGTTGAGTTTGACAAAGATGGAAAATTCATCAGCAGTACAAATAGTGGTGGAGAACATGTATTAGCAAGTAATACAAAATTCATTACAGCGACTTTTGGAAAAACAGGTGAACGTAGCATCAAGAAGAATGATGGCACAATTATCTTTGAGCCGAAGTTAACATCAAATACTGTGTCCTTAATTGATAAGGTAAAAGAAATCGACTCTGTACTTAACAAGAAGGAAAAGTTCGTTTTTGATATTTTCAAAGGGTATTATCTTAATGAGAATGGGAAAGAAACCGCCAATAGCGTTTGGGCTACAACAAGCTATATCCCATTAACAGGCGTAGAGTTTGAGAAACTTCAATTAAGTTCTGTAGGTGGTATCAATACGGCATCATTTTATGATGAAAATCACAAATATCTATATGGTTTTCTGAAAAGAAGATTATCGTTAGCCAATTTCATTTGGGGAACGGAGTGCAAGTATGTGCGTTTCTGTTTCGATGTTAGAACATATGTTGAAGATAAGGATATATTGATATATCAAAATAGTAATATCGCTGACAAGCTCGAGGTTTTGGATAGTCTGAAAAGTAAATTGCAAAATAGTGAAGCACAGATGAAATTCCCATCAATTATTTATAATGTGGGAAACGACATCGACACAAATACCTTTGAAAGGAATTTTTGTGCATCAATTTACATGGATAATCTTATTGGAGACTTTTTGAGTGAAGAGCCTTTGCTGAGATTTGACAATGGTTGCATAAGAAAAAATATTGCGTGCTACGAGCCTGTTATGGCTAATAATCAGGCTTATGGAAGTTGGGAAAAGCCTCTCATGAATGGGGAAAAAGCTACCTATGAGGAGACCATAAAAGTTGGCATAAAAAATTCAAATGCCACCGATGGTTTCAGCATTATTAACAGATGCACGCTTAACACCAAATCGAAAGGAAATGCAAGAATACTCATTTTGGGTGATTCTGTTACGGCAGGGCAAAATGCGTATTTTGCAAATAGCTTGATGGCCGCAGATTACACAAGTTTGTTGAAACAGATGTTTGACAAAGACAATCTTCAATCATCAAGCACCAACTATAATTTGATGACCCTTGGCACGGTGACACATTCAAGAGAATTTTCCTATAATGGGGAGAATAAATCCATTAAGGCTTTTAATGAAGGCTATGGTGGAAAAACTCTTTCTTGGCTATTTAATTCAAGCAACATGGTTGTTAATGGAGTATTTTCTTTTGATAATTGGTTAAGCAAATATAGAACTTGTGACAAACATGGTAACAGGTTGTATTTTGACACACACAAGAAATCAACAGGAAACGCAGGGACATCTAATAAAGGGTATCTCGAAGATGGCACGGATAGTGGTCTTCTGATTGGTTCAATGGTAACAAATACACTTGCATACGATGTATGTGATCCAACACACGTATTCCTCGCTTATGGCAACAATGCAGCTATTACGAAAGATGAGTATGATAAGTTCATATCTTACGTCAAGACTTCTTTCCCAAATGCTATAATTGGATTGGGAATAACGAAGGTGAGTGGAACATTCTTCCCGAGCCAATATCCAAATATGGCAAATGTAGCCCTTTGGAATACGTACATGCAAGCAGAGCATTATTGGCGTAATCAGAAAGCATGCCAAGATGTACTTGATGAAATGGCAAAGGACGCAGCATACGAGGCGAAAAATGTCTTTATTATACCAATATACTATGTCAATCCATCAGCAGATGCTATACCTGCAATGAAAATCAATGAACCATATAGGGATGCAGAAGATGGAGAAGATACGTACTTGGCAAAGGGACAACACCCTGACGTGCATGTTGGGGGAAAGGCTCATGCAGCCTATGCCTATCAGTTGTACGCTTGGATAAAATGGACTATTGCAAGTGGTCTTATATCATAATTATAATTATGACAAACCCAATCAAAGCCCTCACCCAATGGCTGAGGGAGAGCAACCACTGGAAGCACCTTATCGGAGGTGCGCTCATCGCCCTGTTTGCTGACGACATGACGGATATCAATATTTTAATTATGAGACAGATAAATTATATTATTATTCACTGCTCAGCCACTAAGTAGTATTTTCATATTACTACGATGTAATTATAATGTTGAGCTTAAGATAAAGTAAATATGAAGAAGAAACAATTACGTGAAGCACTGGTAGTGCTTCTTACCAAACTTTCATCAGCAAGGGACAATCCCTTGCTGATGGATAACTACGTGGTGAAAGCCTTGCGTACGGTTCTTGTGACCTTCAAGGAATCGGGCGAGCTCCACGAAGCATACAAGGAGCAGATACAATCCACGCTGGAGAGTGACAACCCCTGGGTAGCTATGATGATGAAGTCAATTGGCGCAGATCCTACTATTAAGAATGGTATGACAGATGAAGCCATTGATGGAATGATTGATTCTATGCTTGGGGCAGAATAATACAATTTTCGTCTGAAAATATATATAATAATATACAATAATTTTAATAAATTATATATGAATGACAAGGAGAAAGAACTATGGCGAGTTATAGACAACGTAATCAAGTGTTGCGCTATTGAACTTCAGAACGGAGAGCTGAGCATTACGAGAGAAGACGTTCTCGGCAAGTCGAGAGCCGAAAATCTCGTGATGACACGATGTATGGTCGTTGAGCAGATGATACACGCAGGATTCAGCATAACGACCATTGCGACCGTATTAAACCGCACCGTTCCAGCAGTGAGACATCTGTGCAAGATGGCTTACACCTATATCAGCACGTCTCGAGTTTATCGACTTGCCACGGCACAAGCGACCTTGCTAAACAAGGACGTAGAGCCGATTTGTGTTTAATCACCCCAGCAGGAAACAAAAAAAGAAAATAACCAAAAGCGTTCTTTGAAAATAATTCGATAAATACCCCTGCACTAACTTTTTGGAGTGAGCCAAAATTCAGAGTAAATTTGCATCGGATTCCAGTATTTGGTTTCCGTAACGTAATTAACTCAAAATTATATGGCAGACACAATCGAGAAAGTTTATTGCACTGGGGACGGTGGCAATGACAACCTGGCGGCAGCGTTGCTCGCTAGAGGTAGAGACAATGATCCAGCGACTATGCTGGCAGCAATGAACGGTGGTATGGGTGGAGGTTGGAACAACCCATTCGCCTACATGATGATGTTGGGAATGTTCCGCTTCATGTATGGCGATGGCTGGAACGGACAGAACGGCAACGTTCAGCGTGCCGAAATCCAGTCTCAGATTGACAGCCTTCGCAATCAGATGAGCGACAACCACAACAGCGACTTGTTGATGGGAGCAATCCAGGGCAACAACCAAGACTTGAAGACGCTGGCAGCTAACTTGAATTGCGACTTTAACGCATTGCAGTCTTCTGTTTGCGGCATCCAGGCAGGCATCCAGCAGATAAGCGGACAAGTTGGTTATTCGGCAGAGCGAGTAATCAATGCTATCTCGCAGGGTAACTTGCAGATGATCATGGCACTGAAGGACTGCTGCTGCCAGACCCAGCAGAACATCATCAAGATGGGCTACGACAACCAGCTCGGGCAGAAGGACATCCAGAACTCAATGCAGCGAGGATTCGATTTCAACAACCGCAGCATAGAGCGAGGCTTCTCGGCACTCGGTTTCCAGCTTCAGCAGGACAAGTGCGACATCATCCGCTCGAACCAAGACAACACCCAGCGAGTTATTGACGTTCTCAACAACCACTGGCAGCAGGACTTGCAGCAGAAGTACAACGATGCACGCCTGGAGTTGAGCCAGCAGAAGCAGAACGCTACAATCATCGCAGCACTGAAGACCACCACAACCACTGGAGCGTAGGCGGTCAAAACAAAATCTATCAAGGGGCAACTCGCTGTGTTACCAGTGAGACCCCTTTTTGTCTATTTATCGAATTATTTAAAAAGAGCGCATCATGGAATTTAAGAATATACAGAGAAATCACCCGGTCTATCTGTTAGACAAGCAGACGGTGGAAGTTAAGGAAGGCAAGGTCGTAGACAACCAGCCGCACATCAACACAGGCATCGCAACCATTTCCAGCAACGGACAGCCAATGCGAGACGTAACAATCGAGGTGGAGGGAAAGCAGACCATCTACACCATACCCGAACACCTCGGAGTTACCTTTGCAGGCGAAATCGTACTGGCCACCGACAAGGCAGACCTTTTGCCCGAAGTTGGGAAATTGGTAAATGAAGCCGATGAGGTAATCAAGGCATACGAGCCAAGCAAGGAGCGGAAAGCAAAGGGCGAAGAACTTCTTGCAGCTTTGAACCCAGCAATCAAGGAGAAGCAGGAAACCGAAAAGCGTTTCAAGGCACTTGAGGGCGATATAAGCGGCATTCGTGGCATGGTCAAGCAATTACTCGACAAATTAGGATAGGAGGGCGCACAATGAAGAAGATCATCGTTTTGCGCCATTCTTGCGATAGCGAGGAAGAGCGACACCAGCACCAAGAGAACAGCACCATCCACGGCTTGCCATACGAGAAGGCAGCCAAGGCACTCATGGGAGCCAGCGGATACGTGGCCTACGTTGCTAAGCACGGCTACCACTTCACGAAGCAGCTGGCAATCAAGGCAAGCGAGCAGATGAAGAACGTAGATGGAACGAGCCACCGATGGACTGTTGACGAAATCCGGATGGCGACAAACAACGAGATAATCTCCAAGGGTACGACCATCGGGGATATTCTCTATTTGGCTAATATGGCTTATGCGGACTTCTACCCAAAGGTAATCAAGACCGAGAGCGACTGCGTACAGTATGCAATTGCCGTAGCCAGCGATATAGACGGATACGAGGGTATGGCATTCTGCAGGTGGACGGCAGACATCATCGGGAAGGGCGTTACCATCGACTGGGAGAAATTGGAATAACCAAAAACAAATATTGATATGAACGAAGTATTTCACGATTTTCAGGTGCATCATCTATATCTGTGCGCCATCGTAATTTTTATCTGTTTCGCTACGATTCTGATAGCGATGACAATTGACTTGATAGCAGGCATACAGAAGGCGAAGAAACTGCATGTTGCAAGAACGTCAACCGGGTTGAAGAAGACATGTGACAAGGCGAAGAAGTATTTCCCGACATTCGGTATTGCTTCGCTTATGGACGTGGCTACGTGTATTATCTCTCCCTTCCCTATATTCTCCATCGCCTGGACGGTGTATCTGCTTCTGTGCGAGTTTAAGAGCATCAGAGAGAAGGCATACGAGAAGGCTGAGATTCGAAAGCAAGACCGCACGATGCAGGTAATACTTGAGAACAAGGACGAAATTGCGAAGGCAGTTGTCGAGATAATGAAAGAAGAGCGGAAGAAAGGAGGAGATAATGAGAATAACTAAAGCGCAACTTATAAAGGTAATGCCGAATGCAGGCAGCAGGGCAGACACCTACCTCCCAATCATCAACGGATGGGCAGAGCATTTTCGCATCAATACTCCTTTGCGAATGGCTCACTACCTCGCACAGATAGCGCATGAATCCGGTGAGCTCAGATATACCAAGGAACTTGCAAGCGGAAGAGCCTACGAGGGAAGAAAAAGCCTTGGCAATACTCAGCCGGGGGATGGCGTGAAGTATAAGGGCAGAGGTCTTATTCAGATAACTGGAAAAGCCAACTACCGGAAGTATTCCAATTATTGCGGCTTCGATGTTGTTGGGACACCCGAACTGCTGGAGCGTCCTCTGGGTGCAACGAAATCCTCGATGTGGGTATTCGACACTTTCGGCTGCAATGAGCTGGCAGACCAAGACAACTTAAAGGCTATCCGTAGGAAGATAAACGGAGGGTACAATGGACTGACAGCCTGCGAGAAGTATTTGAAGCGAGCCAAGGAAGCCTTGGAAATCAAGGTGCTTGCATAATAAACATATCAATCTAACGTTTATAAAGTATGGAAAATTCAAGAAAAGGGCGAAATTTGCGTTCTGTGGCGTTATTTCTCGCTGTGCTTATAATTACCCCACTTTTGTTTTTTGGGTGTTCCTGCGCAAAAACAGCCGCAAATAACACGATTTATCACGATAGCGCACACGCCAGTGTAAGACGTGACAGCGTGAACCAGCGACAGATCCACTGGAAGGACACACAGCAGCATGACAGCGTATTCAAGCACGACAGCGTGCTGGTCTATATCAAGGGTGACACTGTAATCAAGGAGCGTTGGCACAATCTAACGACCACAAGGTGGAAGACAACGACCAAGACGGACACCATCGTGTTCGACATCTACAAATTCGTTACCGACACCGTAAAGGCAAAGTATTACGTGAACAGATACGTGAACCGATACAAGACCAAGGAGGTAGAAAAGCCAGTGAGCACATGGCACAAGATAAGATTATTCACTGGCGATTGCGTATTGATATTCCTGGTAATCTTTTCGGTTTGCTGGATAAATGAGCGTATCAAGAAGAGAGTTCAATAGGTTCAATCATAATATCAATCTTTGGAAGGGCAGGGAGCGCAGGAGAGCGTTTTTCTGCCCATTTTTGTGCGAAGAACACTTTTCATTGAGAGAAAAGGGGTAGGGGATATGAGAGTTAGATTATATATTCATTCAAACTAAGGCGTGCAGGTTATTATTATATTGAGTGTGGAAAACTAAGGCAACCGATTGGTAGCCATTGACATACGTACAAGTAAAAACGTACCGAAAAAGACCGAAAAAGACTGAAATTAGCCATGCTTACGATATAAACAGCAAATAAAAGTTAAAATATTAATATCTTTCGGGAAAAGTTTTGGTGGAACGGAAAAATATTAATATCTTTGCATTGTGTTTAGGAGATAAGCACATTAAACATTCAGTAATTTAATAAGCCCTACGCATCACGGATAAGCGACAAAAAAATGAAAAAGTCAAATTCAAACGTTTTAGAGTTCACTACAAAGTTCATCAACTCAAACTTCCGCATCAAGGTATTCGGACACACAGAGGATGGCAAGAAGATAAACACACTCGTAGGAGTAAGCGGAATCTTGAAGCTCATCGGAGCGGAACTTTTCAACAAGTTCATCAAGCGAGCTTTGAAAGCTGGTCTGGACGCTTGCCGCTGCGCACTCAGAAGAGGATTGGTTGTAACATTGTATGCTAAGTAATCAATGGAGGGTGAAGCTATGAAGAAGTATTTTGTAAACGGAAAACAGATATCCGAGACAGAAGCAATCTTGATTGATATGGAGAATAAGAGATTGCAGCAGAGCAACAACATTGCAGACTGGGCAGGTATTCAATTTATAATTCAAATATAGGAGGCAAGACCATGGCAAGAGCAATGTATCACGTCAAGAGACAGTTCCAAGGAGACGAACCAGAGACACTTAGTTCATCAACTCGCAAGTATGATGCCGAGAAATACTTGAACCGATTATTTAAGGAATTAAAGAAAATCAAGGGAACAACAGTATACTGGGAAGCGGAAGGCTATTTCAAGGTTGAGGAAGTGATTTTCGGAATCATCACTACAGAGTATTGGATAGAAAAGTATTAACCAGCTGGGGAGCAATCCCTAGCACAAAGAAAATACAGATATGGAGATAGCTATTAATGGAATGAAAGCAGTAGGTTACTTTAAGGATGAAGACAAGTTCCTCAAGCGTGGAGAGTACCAAGAGACCGAACTAGACAAGCGCAAGCGTGAAGTGGACTTCTTGATATTAGGTGTTGGCAACCGTTGGGAGATACGCTTTAATCATCCGGTCAACCTAAAAGAGAATCGCAGTATCAAAAAGAGCGAGTATGTGGATAATGTGTACCACGTTACATCTAACGCTTTGGAGAAGCTAAAGAAACAATACTCTTACGAGTGTGATTTTTAATGACATTGCTTTGAGAGAATAAACAGATAACAATTTCGACAGAATTATTAACCAGCAGGGCGCAAGCCCTGCACAAAACAGCAAGGAACATGAAACAGATAGAAGTTTATTTCGATACAGATTACAAGCTAACAAAGAATGGGCACAGAGTTTATACCAAGACCATTGAGAACAGAAACACACGTCAACAGAAGGAGTACATGGAAAAGGTGCACGGTGGGTACGAAGTTGTACCAGGGTACTTCATGATGAAGTTAATGAACGAACATAACAACGTGCAGCCGAATGGGCACAGATTTTTCGAGTACACGTATTGGGATTGTTCCAATCAGAGACTTGTTCACGTATGTTTCAGACTTTCAAAATAAATATAGCTATGAAACAATACATTTTGAGTGCTACAAACAGCCTTAAACAAGTTAATAGTCACATTGAGGACTACGCAACGAAGGAGATAATGGAGAAAGAATTTTCTCTAATCAAGGAAATCTTCAGAAACAACCCATACGCAGAAATGCTGGAAGAAGGTGACAGACACTTCAAGGTTAAGATAGGCAGATTGACATTTGAGTATTACATTTTAGAAAAAGAAATTTAAATTTGGTAAGATATGAAGGAATACGACAAGATACCAGCACAAGCAGTGGTCGAGGTAACGACCAGCTGGGGAAGAACCTGCCTGCGAGAGATTGGGCGAGACCTCAAGGAAGGAATGGTGCTCAATGGCTATTATTATCCGGTAAGCAAGGCTTTCGACTTTGAATGGAAGGGAGAGGGCGCAATGCTGTGGATCGGGGACAACGGAAGGCTTGTGAGTCTCGGAGAAGGGCAAAAGCATAAATACATGATGCTTAATCGTATGCTATCCGATTGCGAGTACTTCCTTCGCAACCCATACGAGCGACACCTCTATTTCCAGAGTATCGCCAGACACTGCAAGGAAATGCGCCATTACTGGATGGAGTTGAACATCAAGCCGGAGTGGTTATCTTATAAGCAGATCGGCAGGCTTGAGCACAAGATGAACCGAATGAAAACGAAGTTAGATAGACAATTTAAAAAAGACAGAAGACAATGACAGAACAAGAGTACAGAGAAGCCCTGCACGAAATCAACGTGAGGGCTGAGAACGAAAGAAGAGTACTGGCAAGAGCGTTTGCTTTTGAGCACAGCCAAGTTTTGGTAGGAGATTATATCAGCGACCACTGCGACACGATAAGGGTTGAAAGCTGGGAGATTTCGAAGAGAGCATACGAATACAACTCCTTGCCTTGCCTGGTATATCGCGGCATGACCTGCAAGAAGGATGGCACTCCACGAAAGAACCCGAAGAAGTGTAGCATCTATCAGAGCAACCTTTTGCGAGTAAATGGAGAACCAGTAAAGAATCACGGATATGGAGAATAGAAGAAACATCAAGAGAACGAAGAAGGGTACTGGTGCAACGGTCAAGTTAGTTGGCATACAGATAGACAACGACCTGCTGCCTTTCCTCAACGCATTGCCCAACAAGTCACGATTCATCAACGATTTGTTGAGAAAGAAATTTTTTGGTAAATAATTTTGTGGTTTCAAAGGAAAAGCGTACCTTTGCAGCACTGAATGTTTAAAGTGGTTTCCACTTATTACCCCAGCGGCTCGACTTTTTCACCGCTGGGGTATTTTTGTACTCTTTTTTGATTTGCCCCGAAATTTGCGTTCTGAGCCGTTTATGTAGTAAGCACGTAAAACTATCCCCGAAAACAATTTGAGCCGTTTCTGCGCCAAATTCGCAAGAAATAAGGGCTATTTCTTGTTGTATAGCACGTAATCAATAACCTTGCGGTTGGCATCGTCCACACGAGACAAGTCCGCATTGATGTATGTGTCAGTTACCCGGACACCGAACGAGTGGCCCAGCGCAAGCGACACCACGTCCTTTGGTATTCCAATGTTGAAGGCGATGGATGCCCACGTATGGCGAGCGTAGTACGTAGTAAGCCCTTGGCGCACCTTTGCGAGTTTCTTATTTATCATGACCGTTGCAGTATCAACGTTTTTAAAATGCTCCGAGAAACGAAGCAGCTTCTTTTCCCCTTTGTACTTCTCGATGATGCGGAGAGCTTCGGGATGAAGAAGGATAGAGTAATGCCTTCCAGTCTTCGCACGGTCGTATTCCAGTCTGCCACGGACGATATTCTCATTTGTCAAGGCGAACAAGTCACGCACATTGATACCAATCAGCAGGAACATCAGCAGGAACATGTCGACCAGCTCATTACCACCAGCTTCGAAGATATAGCGGATTTCATCAACCGACAAGTCTCGCTTTTTAGTTGTCTCAATTCGTAGGTTGTACCTTCGGAAAGGGTAGTTTTTCGTCTGCTCATTATCTATCGCAAAGTTGAAGACAGCAGCGACACAGAGCATCCTGCTTGTTCTGGTATTCCGTGACAAGCCTTCCTTTGCCATGAACGCATCGAAGTCTTCAATCCAAGAACGGTTAATCTCATCGTATGTAAGCAGAGCCGCTTTTTTCTTCCCGATGAAAGCTTCAATCTTTGCCCAAGTGTATTTATATCTGTTTATCGTGTTCTTTTTTAGGTTCCTACCCTCGTAGGCAATGAAGCCATCACGAAGCAGGGCGACCTTTTCCCTTGCAGGCTCAGCTTCAAGCATTATTAAGTCCCGGAGTTCCCTGGCCGTAATGTCGCCACGGTATGTTTCCCTGCATTGCGCCTTCATCATCATTCTATTATAAAAATTCAGACGGTCAAGAAGGAAGTCGTTGATAGCATCACGATCAGGGCGCTTGCGCACCTTGCAAGCCCTTTTATCCCATTCATCTTTCTTGCAGTATTGATTGAGTGATATGAAGGCAGTCCCACCGTGATGGTTAACGGCAAGCCGGATGGAGGACGTACCATCCTGTCTTTTTATCCTTGTATCTAAATATAGTCTCAGTGTTGCCATAATTCCATGCAGTATTTATTCAGTTTATTTTCAGCGTTAAGAGCCGCAATTGTGCAACATGGTGCATAATTGCGGCATGTTCAAGTTATCAGAGTATCAAAGAACCCCTTTAAATACTGGAGATACCAGTTAAGTTGTGCTCAAAATCATAATTTTTTCCTTTCTTTTTATGTTATTACTCATGTTATCTTATAACTTAGACGATGAAGTAATAGAAAAGGTTACATGGAATTTAAAATTAACTTTTTTATTGATATCATTAAATATTTTAAAAAGACCATAGAAATCTAAATGTAATTCAATGAAATTTCTATTTGTGTATAAAAATACAGGAAAAACTGACAAAATACGTGCAAAATACAAAAAATAGTAATAAAATGTTTTGCTCGTTTAACTTTATTTGCTATCTTTGTGCCAATTATTAATTTAAAACAAAAGGGACTATGAATTCTAAGAGAAAAAACTACACCATGGTCTTGAATACATCTCTTTTGTGCTTTGCTCTTGCCTCTGGACAAGCAGTCTTTGCTCAAAACAATGTAAACACAAGCCAAAAGGGAGCTGTTCAAGCTCGCCGTACTGCAGTTATTGCCAAAGGCGTCGTCACCGATGACAGCCAGGATCCCCTGCCTGGTGTAAGTGTAAGAGTGAGAGGTACCAAATTGGCAACCGTTACTGACATCAATGGTAAATTCAGTCTTACCATGCCTGAAATGGAGCCAGGAAAGGCATATTACCTGGAGTTCACTTACCTTGGAATGGAAAAGAAGGTGGTACGTTACCACAATAGCAATTCCATCAATGTGAGTATGATTCCTGCTGCCACAAGTCAATTGAAGGAAGTTGAAGTTGTGGAGACTGGTTATGGTCGCTTGCCTCGTAAGGATATGGTTGGTGCCTTCACCACTTTGAAAGGTGAAGATGTGCTGATGCCTGCCTACCAGACTATCGACCAGATGTTGCAGGGTAAGGTGGCAGGATTGATGGTAGTCAATTCTTCTTCCCGTGTGGGATCTGCTCCTAAGCTTACCATTCGTGGTAAGGCAACTATACTTGGAAATACCGACCCTCTTTGGGTTGTTGATGGAGTCATCCAGGAAGACCCTATTTCTATCGATGCTACAGCAGCGATGACTACTGATATGAAGGAATTGATAGGTAATCAGGTGTCCTGGCTCAATCCTCAGGATATAGAAAATATTACTGTGTTGAAGGATGCTTCGGCTACTGCCATCTATGGTTCTAAGGCTTCTAATGGTGTGATTGTCATCACGACCAAGAAGGGTTCTGCAGAACGTACCAGTATCCGCTATTCAGCAAACTTCTCTGTCCGTCAACGTCCTAACTACGACTTATTTGATTTTATGAATTCGCAAGAGCGTATTCAGTTCAGTAAGGAGGCGTATGATGCGGGTGTGCGCTATCAGGGTGATCCGCTTCCTCAGATTTATACTTATGAGGGATTGATGGCTATGTTTAACAAGCACATGATTTCCGAGGCCGACTTTATGAAGCAGATGGAAAGATTGGAAACTGTGAATACTGACTGGCTTGATCTCTTGACCCGTAATTCTTTCAGTCATAGTCATAATCTCAGCGTATCTGGTGGTACTCAGAGAGTAACTTATAATGCTTCTTTTGGCTACTCTAATTCTGAAGGTACAGAAATTGGTAATAGTCAAAATCAATTTACTACTCGTCTGAATGTAGGTGTGCAATTCAGTAAGCGAATCCGTGCTTCCTTTAATATTAGCGGTAGTTCACGAAATTCTTACGGCTATAGCGGTGTAAGTCCTCAGTCGTATGCTCTTAATACCAGCCGTGCCGTACCTGCTTTCGAGGAAAATGGTGAACGAGCTTTCTATAAGCAATATTATACTTATCAGTTGAACAAGTCCCTCGGTTCCAACAATACTTATGGCTACAATGTCCTCAATGAGATGGATAACAGTTATAGTAAGAACCGCGGTAATACCTTCAATGTGTCTGCAAATATTGATTTCCAGCTTCTTCCTTGGCTTAATTATCAGTTGGTGGGTTCTATGGCTCATAGTTCCAACGATTCTGAAAGTTATAAGGGTGAAAGGACTTCCTACATTGAAACCAACTATCGTGGTTATGGAGTAGGTGAGGCTGAACCTGGTTCTGCTTTGTATAAAGCAGCCCTGTTGCCATTTGGCGGTCAGTTGACCAATAATAATTCCAATATGACTTCGCTTGACATGCAGCATAAGCTGGTAGCAAGCAAGACTTTCAATGAGATTCATCGTGTCAATGGTATGTTTGGTTTTGAGATGCGTTCTTCCAAAACATATGGTAAGGGTACGAATGTCTGGGGTTATGTGCCAGAGCGTGGTGAGAGTTTGATCTCTCCTTCGCTTCCAGAGGATATTGTGCCTATCGGAGGTACACAGTCTATAGGTTGGGGTGCTCTTAGAGGTCTCTTTGAGGGTGGATGGAGTAGTATCAACAATACTTCCAATTACGTATCCTTCTTTGGTACAGCTGCTTACTCTCTGAAGAATCGTTATGTTATGAATATGAATATCCGTTCAGATGCTTCCAACCGTTTCGGACAGGATAAGCGTAAGCAGTTTGATCCTACTTATTCGTTCGGTTTCTCTTGGAAGATAGCAGAAGAGAAGTTTATCAAAGACAACGTGAAGTGGCTTGACCAGCTTAACCTCCGTGCGACATATGGTATTCAGGGAAATGTAGTCAATTCCATCGAAAAGCTGCTTGAACCAGTTGGTATTCAGGGAAATGTAGTCAATTCCATCAGTCCGGAATTGATAGCTTCTTATGGTGGTTTGCTTCCTGGTTATAATGAATACTATACCAGCATCGCAAGTCTTCCTAACCCTTATCTGAAGTGGGAACGTACCAAGACTTGGAACCTCGGTCTCGATATGCAGATTTTCAGAGCCGTAACGATGAGTCTTGAGTATTACGGAAGACGTTCTAATGCGATTATCGAGCAAGATGTACCAGAGGAATATGGTATGGGAACATTGAAGCTCAATGGTGGTATCATCGTCAACCATGGTCTCGAGTGGACAATGAATATCACTCCTATCAAGACCAAGGACTTAGTAGTAAGTGTTGGATTTAATGCTTCCAAGAACTGGAACAAGACTGAGACGGATGATCGCACAGCCCGTGTTGACCAGTTGACCCATCGTGATTTCGTAGCTGGCAACAGTCAGCGCCCTTTGCGTAAGGGTTATTCTCTCTATTCTTTCTGGGCTTATGATTTTACAGGTCTTGACCATGAGACAGGTCTTCCTACCTTTAGAGGTACCCAAGTAGAGGAGTTTGAAAATCCGGATAAGACAATAGATCCATTGTCTTTCTTGGTTTATGCAGGTGAATCTGAGCCTTTCTTTACTGGAGGTATCAATCCTCATGTGCGCTGGAAGGATCTTCAGGTAAGTGCGAGCTTTGCCCTGATTTTGGGTTCTAAGAAACGCCTTCCTAACCCATATTCTACCTTTACTTATGGCAAGATGCCAAGTCCGCTGTCCAACCTCAGCAAGGAATTGTTGAATCGATGGAAGCAGCCTGGTGATGAGCTGCATACCAACATACCTGGTCTCTATACTTCGGTAGCGGATGTTCTCAATCTCTATACACCAGATGGCTATTTTACCAATCGTTATGAAATGTGGGCAAATTCAACAGCACGTCTTGTGAGCGGTTCTTTCTTCCGCTGCAATCAGTTGTCTGTGTCTTATTATCTGCCTAAGAAAATCTGTCAGAAGATTCATGCTACAAGCATCTCTTTGAGTGGTAGTACAAACAACCTCTTCGTCATTGCCAGCAAGAAATGGAATGGCTTTGATCCTGAGTTGGGTAACAGTATCCAGCCACGCATTTTCTCTTTCGGACTTAGTGCTTCATTCTAAAAAATGACAATCATGAAAAAAGTTAAATTATATACAATGGTACTCTTGGGAGGCATGCTGATGCTCAATAGTTGCGGTGACTTCCTGGAGCCAAAATCCACAAGTGAGTTTGTCCCAAAGGATGTGCGCTCACTTAATGAAATCTTGTTGGGCGAGGCTTATCCTCGTAACGACATAGGTGGCTTTAATTATTTTCTTACTTTGATGGATGACGACTTAACTGCAACTCTCTATCAGTTACCTGAAGATAATTTCAATTACGATATATTGTTGGCTTCCTATACATGGCAGCCGGATATGTTTAATATGATGAAAGAGGCTGGTAGAACCTCTACGGATATGTATTATACATATTATCGTAAACTGAAGGGTGTGAATGCTGTCATTGATTATATTGATACTGTGACAGGTTCAGAAGAAGATATCCATTATGTCCTGGGACAGGCTTATGCGCTCCGTGGCTTTTACTATCTGAACTTAGTGAATATATTTGGTCAGCCATACAATGAGAATCCTGATGCTTTAGGTGTTCCTCTGAAATTAACAAGTGGTGTAGAGGAAAAACCGATGGCTCGCAGTACCGTGAAGGCAGTCTATGACCAAATTGTCAAAGACTTGCTGGAGGCAGAAAGTCAGTTTAAACTTGTTTCTGAGGCAAGACAATGGAAGAAGGATTACCGTGCAAGTCTGCCAATGGTACAACTGCTGCTCTCTCGTACCTATCTTTATATGGAGAACTGGGAAGAGGCTGCCAAGTATGCGAAGTTGGTGATGAACGATTCGCGGTTCAAGTTGCTTGATCTCAATACAGTAGAAACGGAAAAGAATGAATATGGTCAGGTGGCACGTATCTATACCAATTATCATTCTTATGATGAATCTTCTGAGGTCATCTTCCCTTATGGTAAAGTATCGGATTGGGCAGGATGGGTTGAAGAATATTCTACGGAAGACCCAACGACAGGTTTGCCTCGTAAACCTTATTTCCGTGCTTCTGATGAACTGCTCAACAGTTTTGAGGATGGTGACCTTCGTAAGCAGCGTTATATCGTAAGGAAAGAATTCTCTGGTGAACTGCTGCCTTTGGCTATCGGTAAATTGAAGGTCAATAATAGTTATCGACCTACTGGTGGTACAGGTGTGTTTGGTAGAAGTCTTCGTCTTTCTGAGGCATATCTCAATTATATGGAAGCAGAAGCAATGCTCGCCAAGGCTGGAGTGGATGCTAATGGAAGTCAGGAAGCACTTCAAGCTTTGGTAGAATTACGTAGTAAGAGATTTGCTGATAACTATGCTCCAAAGGCAGAGGATGTTGCAGATATTGATAAGTTGGTGGAGTATATACATCAGGAACGTCGTCGTGAACTTTGTTTCGAGAGTCATCGTTGGTATGATTTGCGCCGTTGGGGTATGCCTGAAATCAAGCACGTTTGGTATTCTACACCAACTACCAAGACAACCTATACCCTTCAGGCAAAGGATCCACTTTATACAGTCCCTATACCTGATGTAGCACGAGAATTGAATAATCAGCTGGAGCAGAATCCACTTTGTGCAAAGCGCATAGGTGAGACTTCTGAGTTCACAGTTGATAATACTAACCCGGATAATAACACAGAAGAATGAAAAGATTTATATATATCACAGTTGCGAGCCTCATCACAATGACGGCTTGCACTCCATCCGAAGATCCTATCACTCCATCGGGTAACTACTCTGTTCTTCGTATGGAATTTCCTCAAGGTAATAATTCTTGGGATGAAGATATTAAAGAAATACATGATAAATATGGTGTTTATCTGCTGTATAAGGATATTACTCCTGCCGACTTGAACAGAAAATGGACAGGTATAGGTACGGGAAAACTCTATTATGGTGATGATGTGCCAGGTACAGAAGTGCCTTATTATGTTGATTTCTTTAAGAACAACGTATTCCCTTATGCTTCTACCGAGATGATTCAGAAGAATTTTCCTGTAAAGATTTACTTGCAGAAAGACTTTAGAGGTGTAGATCCTAATCTTGGAGGAGGAGATGATTCTGGTACTGGTGGCACAGGTGGCACAGGCGGTACTGGCGGTACGGGTACTGGTGGAACAGGCACAGGCACGGGAACAGGCACAGGCACTGGTAC
>OBCI01000070.1_pt1 | contig 25987 bp, 40 predicted proteins | sample 1495881 | NCBI WGS metagenome assembly OBCI01 (sample SAMN03418262, study PRJEB22391) | human gut metagenome | biome: human-gut; feature: organic feature; material: feces | host: Homo sapiens | place: Tanzania | collected 2013-01 | reverse complement strand
TAGCCATCCGCCTCCAGCGTCTTCAAGGTGCTGGTAAGCATTTTTTGCGAAATATCGGGGATAAGCCTGCGGAGGGCGTTGAAGCGGAGCGGCTCCTCCCTGTGAACATTCAGCGTGTAAATAACGAGCAACGACCACTTGTCGCTAATGCGGGCAAGCACATTGCGAATCGGACAATCCTGGAAAACCATTTCCTTTATCATTCTTGCCATAATCTCTATTCTTACCTTATTAATAATCTACTTTTTCTTTTCCATTTCTATCGCTACAACTATCTTGTTATCTGCAATAGGCTACAAAAGTAACTAATATCCCCAAAGAAACCAAACATCCAAAGTTAATCTAAGTTAACGCCTGTTTTTTCTTTCTCCCATTCCATCGCAATAGTTACCTCCAGGAAACTATCCCACCCCAAAGTGCCTTCTTGTGGGAACGGATTTTTTGCAGTACCTTTGCATCGCAATTCAGAAATAAGAATCGTTGAATGCAATATGAAGAATCATATAAAACAATAATAAGTATCATTTAAATAATAGAACAAGATGAAAGAAACAAAGACTATCGCAAAGGCTGCCAACTTTACAGCCGTTGATTTTGGTAAGATGAGTGAAATTAAGGATTACACCTTGCAGTTGGGGCCTGAGATTAAGATTCCCGGAAAGGTATTCGGAGGTCAGAGCGTGAACGCTACTGGTGGCGAGTTCTCATTCCAGAGCTTTGCTCCTGGCACAGAGACAGGCTTCCTCCATACTCACAAGAACCACGAGGAATTGTATTTCTTCCTGAGTGGCAAGGGCGAGTTCCAGGTGGATGGCGAGGTATTCCCTGTTCAGGAGGGAAGCGTGGTAAGAGTAGCACCAGCCGGCAAGCGCTCTGTTCGCAACAATGGTGCCGAGCCTCTGCTGATGCTCTGCGTGCAGTATCGTGGCGCAACCTTTACAGCTGAGGATGCTACTGATGGGGATATCCTGAACGAAAAGGTAGAGTGGTAGAAACTACTCCACCACCTCCATGATTTCAGGATGCTCAAGCTTTTCCTGTTTCTTGAGCTTCTTCACTACTTCGGAATAGCTGTGGCGAATCAGAGCCTGGATGAAATCATCTTCCAGCGTGCCATAAAGGTTTACCTGATTCCAGTATTTCTTATTCCAATGCCATGCGCCTTCTATTTCGGGATGCACTTCCCGGAGTTCGAGGGCGTAATCGGCATTACATTTCATCGTAACCCATTCGGGGCGCTCCAGGTCAACACAGGCAAAAATTTTGCCCGAGATGCGAAACACCAAGGTCTGCTCATCAAAAGGAAAATCCTCGGTTACGAGGGGAAGCGAGAGGCAATACTCTCTAACAGATTCTATATTCATTATTTCTTCTGATTATTTCTGATTAAAATGTTTCTATGTTTTAGGGGACAAAGATAATAAATTCTGATGAAACGGCAAGACTTATCTCATAAAAACACGCAGCTTATCCGATAAAATTCCGTTATATTAAAATCGCTTTCTTTCCTTATCCGTAATTTTGCAGCATCATTCGCTTTATTTTGCGACATATTTACATTAAAATAAGAAAGAAGATTATGAAACATGAATTGATCATGAGCGGCTTGCTCGTCCTGGGAAATCCCATGATGGCGAACGCTCAGAAAACAGAGACCACTACAATAGAGAGCGTTTCTACTGAGAGTATTTCTACAGATAGTATCCAGGCGATGAAGGAAAAGCTTCGCCAGGACAGCATAGAATGGGAGAAGCAACTCGCAGCCGTAACCATAAAAGGAACCCGCTCGCAATTCCGCCAGAAGAATGGGGGAATCGTGGCTCGCATCTCGGGAACTTCGCTCGAGAAGGAACCGAATGCTACGGAAGTACTTGCCAAACTACCCGGAATGTTCAAGGATAAGGATGGCAAACCGCAGGCATTCATCGGCGGCGCACCCGAAATCTACATCAACGACCGCAAGGTACAGGATTACAGCATAGTAGAAAACCTGCCCGTTACGCAGATAAAAGAGGTGAAGGTGATTCATCATCCCGGAGCCGAATACGGCAACAACGTGGGCTGCGTGCTGCTCATCACCACCAAGAAGAACCTGCAAGGACTCGCCATCGTGGAGAACTCCGGTGTCCTCTTCGACTCCTTCGTGAGCAACAACCACGACCTCGACCTTACCTACACCCGCGGCAAAATGACCTACTACGGCAAACTGGGCTACGCCAACTGGCAGGGTTATTGGAAAGAACAGGACATCACCACGAATTACGTAAGCGGCAATCAGACAGGCAATAATACAGGAAGTAATGCTGGGGATAACGCCACCAGCTACATCGCCTCCTCTACCCTCGATTGCAAGCACAGCTACAACGACCACTTCTATTGGAGTGCCGGAGCCGACCTCGCCCTGACAGAAAAGCAAACCATCGGAGTGAAATACGACGGCTACAATATCCATCAGCCGATGCCATTCAAGATGACGAGCTATGCGATGACCAACGATCATGTGGATGATAATGTAACGGGCAACAACAAGTTCCTCTATTACGACTGGCAGCACCACGTAAACGCCTTCTACCAGGGCAAGTTCGGGGAAAAATGGAAGCTGAATTTCTTCGGCGATTTCGTGAAGCTGCACACGGAGCAGGCCCAATTCGTGGATGAGATTTCGGAGAGGGAAGCAAGAAACAAGTTCACACTCCTCCCTCAAAGCGATGGAACCATCTGGGGAGCAAAGGCCCGCGCCAACTACACCATCAACGACAAGCAAACCTGGATGATGGGCACCGAGTATAACTACGTGAAGAGCGAATCGCGCGCCGATTACACCCCTGCCGATAAGGGAACCTCTACCCACAGCATCACCAAGGAGAATCATGCTGCCGTCTTCGCCGAGTATTCACTCGACTTCAAGCCCTTCTCCCTAAGAGTAGGATTGAGATACGAGCACGTAGACAGCCGCTTGAACTATCTGAAAGATGAAACTGGAAGAAGTGGAATTGGAAGTTTTGGAAATGGTAATTCAGAAACAGGAAGAACTGGAACTGGAACGCCAGGAACAGCCTCCACCGAAGCCCCGCTTCATCGCAAATACGACAACCTCTACCCATCCCTCCTGCTCTCTCATCAATCAGGCAGATTCTCACAGTCGCTGAGCTACCGCTCTTCCGAAATCCGCCCATCCTTCCAGGAGCTGAACACGGGCACGGTTTACGCAAACCACTACATGAGACAGGTAGGAAACAGCCAGCTGAAGCCATCCAAACGCCACGAGTTCCAATACCAGGCAAGCTACGGCGACCTTTTCCTCCAGGCAAGCTACACCTACGTGAAGGATTACATCACCAGCATCATCAAACCCGATTCTGATGACCCACAAATAGGCTACATCACTTGGACTAACATCGACCATGACACTGATTGGTAAAAATGTACCTCACTTCATATCAGACCCAATTTGTATGCAAATATATAAATTATTTAATTAAAAAGAGAAGGTAAAAAAGCATACTAAAACCTTTTACCTTCTCTTTCTTTTGTTACTTACCTTTGATATGCTTTTCAACAACATCATCAATAAGCTGTTTCATTTTGTCCATTGTTTCACCATGAGTCTCCATCAACTGATTCTTGAAGTATATGCTTACACCAAATATAGAGCCGCCTGCAACGAATGCCTATGCTATATAGATAAGGACACCAGAAGAAATAGTATGAATCAAAATGAAACTAAGAAATGCAATCAATATACCACTTGCAATTAAGACCATCGCAGTAGTATATTGTGCCTAATCTTTAAATCCGAGTTGTTTCCAACTTTCTTTCATTCGATATTTGAGTTAATTTTAGAATTAATCTCTATTATGATTGTGGGTATTCTACAGATAAGAACGCCAAAACTGACTTTGAATACATTTTGTTAGTTTCTTTCTAACTTCCATCCTTTGCTGATACATAGTATGCATTATTTGCATCTTTCTCAGAACTGCTCCAATAATCATATTCATTGTAATTACCTCCCATTACCTTTGTTCTAGCCTTATTTATATCTGTTTTATAATAACGGTTGAACACATTTGCAAGTTCAAACTAAGATGGTAAATACCAATCTCCTGGTTTTGTTCCTAATGTTGAATATGCTGCACAACAACAAGCAGCAGGAGAATATCCAGCATCACTTTGGTTTGTTACACCAGCGCATACATGAGAATCTTGTTTTGTTGCTGCATCCAAATATTTCTATGTATTATATTTTCCACCAACATATTGATAACTATTTCCTTTATCTGCTCCTACAACAGTTCCATAATTACCCATGTACTAAGCTGCATACCCATCTGTTCCCTTACCAGGATGTTCGTAATCCATGTAATTCAAAGAAACGAATTTCGCTGTTTTTACTTGGGTAGAATCTTGTTCTCCTGTTTTATAATTCTCTGTACAATTAAAACAACAAGCAATAGCAATAGGAGTATTTTTAATGTTATTTGTTGTTTCATCGAGTACTAACTTTCCATCTGCTGTTGAATATAGGATAGTTCCAAAAGCTATACTTTTTGTTACAGATGATTCGTCAATCGTTAATGGATCCATATTGACAGGTTTTACTGTAAAACAGTGAGCTCCTGGATGTCTCTCATCATATATAGTAATGTTTTCTATACCTGATTCAGTTTTTACACCGAAAACAAAAGCTCCGTCTTTATGGTTAATTGCATTTACTGATGCATCTAACAGGTCTTTACTATCAAATACGTTTAAATATTTCATGATACTTTAATTTGATTATTTTTTGTTATTTTTTAATTCATCTACTTCTTTTTGTAAAGAACCGATTTTGTTATTCAAGTCATTAAGTGTGCTTGCTATCAATTCTTCATCTTTCAAATACTATTCAGTCAACAAATATTTTGAAGTTTCAGATATTATTTTTCGTTTCACTTTACTCAATGCAGTATTTAATCTTCTTGTGATATAATCTTTATTTTCATTGATGCTATTATTCAAGTCGTTAAGTGTACTTGCTATTAATTCCTCATCTTTTAAGTACTATTCCAATGTTACACCACCAGAAGCTGGAGTTTCAGAAGAACCGCCAGCGTTGTTTATTTTAGATATGACATCATCAAGTTTTATAGAAACATCATTTAATCTTGAAGAAACATTATTGATTCTTGAAGAACTATCATTTAATTTTGAAGAGACATCATTGATTCTTGAAGAACTGTCATTTAATCTTGAAGAGACATCATTTAATCTTGAAGATGTATTTTGGTTTGATAATGTATTACTGTCAATTTTTAACTAATCACTTGTTAACTTAATATTGATTTTGTTGATTTTTGTAGATATGTCTGTAGATACATTATCAACAACTTCTTTTGTATAATAGTTTTCAAGAACATCAGGACTAATCGAACTACCACCACTATTCTTCTTTAATATTTCTACCAATGTAGAAGAATCTGATATATCAGCAAAGAATTTCTTAACATCATTAAAAGTATCAATAGTTCCATTTTTACTGTCTGTACCAATCAAATCATTTAATTTTGATTCAACTGCATTTGTTTTACCATTTAACGAAGTGATATTGTCATTAATAGGTTTAATCTTATTAGATACTTCATTAAGTTTTGTTGATATATTACCAATTTTCGTAGATATGTCTGTAGAAACATTATTTATAACATCTTTTGTATAATAGTTTTTAAGAACATCTGGGCTAATCGGATTATCATCACCATTCTTCTTCTTTAATAATTCAGTTAATGTAGAAGAATCAGATATGTTACTAAGGAATTTCTTAACATCATTAAAAGTGTCAATAGTTCCATTTCTGACGTCTGAACCAATTAAATTGTTTATTTTAGATTCAACAGTGTTTAATGATTTTCCAATAGTGTCAGTTTTCTAGTTTAGTGATTTAATGTTATCATTAATCGGGGTTAATTGTTTTGTAACATCAATATTCTTAATTTGTTTGTCTAACTATACAAACGAACTATCCATTGATTGTTTATGTTGTGACTTAGTTAAATAATCATCTTTTAATCTAGATGAAACGTCATTTATCTTTGAAGAAACATTATCAAGATTATTAGAACAATTATATAATTTTTCAGAAATACCATTTATATCAGTTGAACACTTGTCTACTTTTTCAGTCACGTTATTAAGCCTTACTGATGTATCGTTAAGATTGCTGCTAACATTTAAGATAGATGAATTTATAGTTTCTGCCAATTTATTAATATAATCTTTCTGATAATATTTTGTAGGTGATATTGATGTATCTAATTTTAAACCAGATAAGTCATTTACAATTTCATCAAGACTATTATATATTTGGTCTACATCTCTAGCCAAAATAACTACTGCTGTATTCATTTCAATACTTTCATCTCCTTCATCTGGTTCAAATGCAGTATCTCCATCTTTGTTTGCATCAACAAAACAAATTTGTTCATATTCGTTGCTTCTCCAACTGATATTGTATTTCTTTCCTTTAACTTCAAGCGAATATGTACCAAGAGGAATTTCATTACCATTTACATGGGCATATATAACATAATCATCATCAACACCTATGTTGAATGTAAGTTGATAACGTTTGTTCAACCCGCTTAACAAAGAAACCTAAATGTCTGTACAACCCGGAAGAGAATAGTTAATCAGCTATTCACCATCATACTTCGAAACAGGAATCTTCATTGTGAAGTCATTACCTTTTACTATTTTTTTCATATAACACTATGTATATTTTATCGACAAAATAATTAAACATAATTATCTCAAATATTTATCTCAATAATAAAAAGAGAGGAGTTTTTCGTTTGACTCCTCTCTTAAATTGATTAATATCCTTCATAACCTTCATACCATTGGCCATCAAAGAATGTATATGTTATTACGGAATAACCACTAAGTTCGTGTTCCCTGTATATTTGCCCACTGTTTTTATGATCTTTACACATCACTAATTTGTATGGTGTTGTTGTAATATAACATTTTCCATTCTCAGGTGTCTTATCAAAAATCTTTAATTCATATCCATCATAAGGATTAGAAGGAAATGTTATATGGACTTCATTAACTAAAGCAATGACAGTATCAACGTCAGTTGTTGCCTTATAACCAATCTTATCCGCATTGTAGTTTGCTTTCGACAATATCGCCGCAGTTCTTCTGTTATTACCAACAATACCATCGGAAGTTATCTTGAATAACTAATCTCCAAAAGATGCAATAAAACCATCACTACCACAATATACTGTCTTGTTGTTACCAAAGTTAACAGCCCAACCATCATAACCAATAAGCATGTGTGCTGCTGTTGGTAATGTCAGTGTTGCAGAAACAAAGAAAGCACAAGTAGGTTGTGGCATAGGTTTTAACTAACCGGATGAACCAGGTCCATAACTTCCCTTCCAACTAGAATATGTTGTATTTCCCGTAAAAGATAAGTATACTCTTGCATCTGGTGTATCAGCATCAAATGTTATAGAATACTTTGTCATTGATTCTAGCTTACCCCAATCAGCCAATGTAATTGAGTTATATTGATTCATGACTTTAGCAGACCATGATGTTGAAATCACATAATTGTTTGTCCAATTATGTTGTGATGAATCATATGCATTTGTTATTTTACCGGACAACTCTCCAATCTTTACAGATACATAATCACCTTTCTTTCTATTTCCTAACTTAATTATACAACTTCCTGCAAACGTTACTATGTCAGAATTTCCAGGAGTAACTTGAGCACCAATTGAATTAGTGGTTTTAGTAACATATTCAGTTCCAGTGTTCTAAGACTAAAATTCTTTGTATGTACCTATAGACTTAGGCATTATTTCAGTAACTCCTGTATCTCCAACAAGTTTAAATCCTTGGTCAGACTGTGTAAGTGTCAAGTTACCTTTAACAGTTGTATTGCCACCAATGGTAATGTTATCATCTCCAATCTTTATATAAGTATTATTCACCTATGCGAGAATTTCATCTGATTTTTGTGTGAGTTCGGACTTGCTTACATACGTATCTCCAAGACTTTCAACTGTACTTGATATGCTATCTGCTGTTTGTTTAATCTTGGATATATTATCAGTATTTGTAGTTACACGTCCATCCAAATCAGAAATTGTTTCTGTATGAGATTTAACAGTTGCTTCTATACTATCAGCTCTTTGCTTTAATGAAGACATATCTTCTGTTATTTGGGTATTACCAGAAATGTTGTCTATTCGTTTTTCCATTGATTTAACAGAACTTTCGATGCTGTCAGCTCTCTGGTTAATTGAAGATATTTTTTCAGTATTAGTTTTAACATTACCAGTAATATCATCTATTGTTTGTTCATTAGATGTTACCCTTGATTCTATGTTTTCTGCTGTCTGTTTTATTGAAGAAATATCATCTTGAACTTTTGTAACCGTACCAGTAATATTATTTATCGTGTCAGTGTGTGAACTTACTGTACTTTCTATACTGTCTGCTCTTTGCTTAATTGTAGATATGCTATTTGTGTTTTGAGTTATTCTACTATCCAAATCAGAAATAGAAGTTTTATGATTCTTTACTTCCGACTAAATCACACCTAACTCCTAATTAATTGAGAAAGTTGCGCTTGCTTTAAATACTATAGGTAAAATTCTATCCATAAGAATTCTTGAATAACCTAAACTATTATCAATCATAACAAACCTAATTGTATCTGGTTTTGATAAATCACTATACGAATTAAACGTGAAACTATGTTTTGTGTATTGCAAAGTTTCTCTAAAGATATTATATGGTTGCGTCAAATAATATAAGCAAAAACTATATTGTCCATCCCCATCACCAATGAGTTTAGTAATATCAGTCTTAACACCATTTTGATACTTATATACATTATACTCATCATTTACAAATAACTTATCATTACCATCAACATAATTGTCTTCTCTGTATGGAACGACCTCATAATAAGTTGCGCAATTTCTAACTTCAACAGGTTCGCTCCAAGAAGTAATCGTACCATTTTCTTCTGTTGCAGTTGATTGCCATAACGTCTGTTGTTCTAAATCAACAACTCGAAATAAACCACTGCCATATCCTGCAAAAGCCACATATACAAAATGCGTTCCGCGCGTTTTTATTGTATCTGTTATTACTCTTGACTTTTTATATCCTCCTATAGCTCTAGTATTATTTGTAAGAACAGTTGTATCAAAAACAGGAATTGTTGTATCATCAACTTCACTAACCCAAATGAAACCGTTTCCTTTTGATTGTCGTGATTGTATTTCAAACTATACTTCTTGATTGTCTTTATCTGTATAAAAAGAAAACTTAGTATAAGTAATGTTTCCATTCTAAACATCAGGAGATTTTATCCAATGTTCCGAATCTAACACTGTCTCTTCCCACCATAAATTATTAAACCTGAATAATCCAAAATCATTATAATCATGGAAACCACTACCTTTTCCATATGCAATATATACAAAATGCTATCCAGGTGTAGATACTGTATCATATATTTCTCTAGTATTACCAATACCGCTTGTTGCTCTACTATTGATTTTAAGTGCATTTTGATTATAAACAGGTGTAGTTTCATCATCAACTTCACTAACCCAAATGAAATCCTAATCTTTTGTACTATATGACTTAATAACAATCTACACTTCTTGATTTTCTTGTGTCGTATTAAATTGCAACTTCGCGTACTAAATAGGATAATTAAAAACATAAGAATCAGAAGATTTCAACCATGTTGTTGAACTAGAATTATCAAGCTGTCTATAATAATTCCACTCTCCATATTCGTCTGTCTTAACTACTGGAATTTCAATCCTAGATTTTTTAATGTTTACGGGATTATTCGGTATAATAGAGGACCATTTATCACTAAGTCCATCAAGATTTTCAAAAGTAGGTATTTCTGGTTTTTCTTTACTTAATTTGTATATAGTTTTAGCTGCCGACCCATCTTTACCATCAGTCCCATCTTTACCATCAGTACCGTTAATTCCATCCTTACCATCAGTACCGTTAGTTCCATCTTTACCATCTTCTCCCTTTGCTTTGACACCACTATCTTTGTATTTCTTACTAACAGAATCCCAAATGAACCAGTTTCCATTTTCACCTATGTAAGGAGTACCGGATTCTGCACCACTTATTCTGTCATTAATGTAATCTTCTACAGATTTACCTGGAGTTACTTCAAAGTTACCTACAAACTTTGCGCCTGTTGTATCAAAGTAACTGCATCTATGAGATTCAAGGTCAAAATTATTAATACCTCTGTACTATGCCAAAAGAGGTGCTGTCAAACCTTTATCGAGACTTTTGTAAGCTGCAATATAAATTGCAGATTGTCTTTGTGGATCGTCTGTACCTCTATAACCTAACATTACAATAGAGTCACCTTTCTCTGGGTTTAATGACCCATCACAATACCAGTGGTCTAACTGAATCCAGTTATAATATTCGCCATCTATTAATTCTGGATTTGCATTATCTGAAACTGCACCAACTAATGCCCAATAATATTTGTTTGACACATTATAGCTTGTACCTACTTTTGCACGATTAAACGACATACAGAGAGCCTGGTCGTTTACTTTCCACATATTATCTCTCTGATTTCCGTTACCATCCCGACATCTCCAATAAAGCGTATAATCACCTAATTTTTCTTTCTTTACAATATCTACGTCAAAACCATCTGCTGGAGTAAAAATTGCAGCACCACCTGCTGACTTAATTTTATCAATGATAAGTTCAAAGAAATGAGCTGTACCAGTAACTTCAAGATTTTTCGTCTTAATTGTATCAGAGTTCGTAATGTTATTCGACGTAACATCATTCAAAGTTGAATTACCATAAGATTCAAGATTCTTTGTACGAATAGTATCACCATTAGAAATGTTATTTGAAGTGACGTCTTTCAATTTAGAAATACCTTTAACGGTTAAATCGGAATCGAAAGAACCTTTACCACCAACAGTTAAGTCTGAACCAAAAGAACCTTTACCACCGACTTCTATATTATTTGTTATTTCAGCAGAATTGCCTTTGATTTTTCCATCAAAGATATAATTTTCTTTTCCAGAAAACTAAGCATCTGCATTTTCAACAGACATAGTTAAGTCACCACCATCAACTTCATTACCTTCAGAATCGAGTTGCTTAATAATAAGATTTTCATCTGTCTGAATATCATTTCTTGCAGTTATAGAACCAACATTAATCATATCGCCGGCAACGTCTTGCGTACCATTGAATTCCTAACCCCAAATCTTGTGCATTTGCAAACTAATGGAAGCACTGCTAGAACCATTATTGTTAACAACCGTTCTGTTTCCTCCAATGTTTCCAACATTGTCTCCATTATTCTTTGCCTTATTTTTCTTTGTAAACTTCATTTCTTTTCTATAAGTTTAATTTCCTGACTATTATTCTTGTAATCTCTGCTTATACTATCTACTATAAAGTATTTATTATCCAAGTCATGAACTGTATATAAACCATATTCTACGTTATCATTTCTTAGATTTAAATTGAGAATTACAGACTAATCTTTATACTATTTATAAAGTCTATACACTAACCACCATTCCTGGCGCAAAGTGCCATCACTAACTTCTTCACCTTCTGAATCAGATGTAAAACTAATTCCTTTGACGTCATTTCTAAGAGCACTATTAGATGTTTTGTCAAGATACTAGAAGTTTCCATCCCAATCTTTATAAGCAACACAACTGTAATTAGGTTTTTTATTATCCCATGTGTTAATCTTTAAATTGATTTCATCTAGTTCATTTACATACTCTGTATCAATGTCTATACTATATTCTGTATCTGAATCGTTTTTATCACTATATGTAGGGTCACCGATGATTGCCTTAATTTCAAAGTCTTTCAGAAATACAACTGAATGCTTGTAATGCTATCCCTTATTCTTACCGGACTTATTAGAATGATAATTAGGGTCATAAGGTTTATATACTGTAAGGATTGGAAGTCCAGAGATTACACTTGTTTCAGGAGCTTTAATTGCATAACCTTTTTCTGATGTTCCTATTCTCCATGAAACAGTATTACAGAATTCAATATCTCTAAACATTGTACCTCCTGCACTTCTATCATCCTTACTAGCGCTATCAAGCAAATATGGTAATGAGAAATTAATTGCACTCGTTTGCCACCTTGAACCATTCCAATATAAGTTTCCCCATTGTAATCTACACAGTAAAGATGTCTAACCTGCATCCATCGAATATCTGCCTTCTGCAATATCTGCTTCACCTTGTGGAATTGGATAAGGGTCATCATTAAAATAATGATAACAATAAGAACCACTGATTATCAAATAGGCATTCTTACCACCAAATAAAGCAGCAGAATTAGAAACAGTTGTTTGTAAATATGGATATTTAGTAATATCCTCATTTGATATATGGTTCCATTCAGGATTTAATAACATAATATAATTACTGAAACTTATATCACTAAGCTGATTAATTGACAACCATTCATCCAAAGTATATCTCTTTTTATTAATATTAAATATAGCGTCCCATATCGATGAAAATGGGGCATCAATCTTCTTAACAAAGAATTTCGCCATTGATGCGCCATGCATTGATTTAGTATCAGTATAATTAAATGAAGTTATTGAATCAGTTACATCTTTGGTGCCTTCATACTTAAAAAACTTATAATTTGGACTATTAAAATATTTTACAGCGACAACATTATAGTCGCCATATCTTTTGTGTTGAGGGTCATAGATTCTATCAATCATGATAATCATGTTATTGTTTCCAGAATCACCTAACTAAGATTTTACAACCTCTCCATACATTCCGTTATTGATGTTATCAGAATTTTTTAACGCGTTATCAGTTTCTGATGTTATATTCTGTCCATTCTCATACATATCTGGAATAACATCTTCATAATCGTGCAAGTCGGCTTTTATTGTAACTTTATTATAAACAGAATCCATTGAAAGTGTTGCACCATCACTTGAATAATCTTTGGCAGTAATCTTCTTTAGATATGTAATATTTACCTTCTCGCCTTTATCTGAATAATCTCCTACGGTAAATTTCCAATAATAATTATAATACTAATTCGCTCTTATAGCATCATAATCAATAAAATAAACAGAATCTTTAATTGCTATTGCTGTTAATCCGAGATACCTGCATATTTCTTCAAGAACTTCATTACATTTCCATGCTACATCATCATCTGTTTCATCATCATCTTTATCATCAAAGAAGTTTTGTTCGCTTATGTATAACTCTTTTAATATGCATGAGTCTGGTGCATAGATTTGTTTAGAATTATCCGAAACATAAAAAGTATTGTATGCATTACATTTAGATAATACCTTTTGAATAATATAAAAGAAACTTCTAACCTGTTTGTTTGTTTGTCTGTAGGGGAAGTATTGTAATGTAGATAAAGCATCTTGACATTCTATCTATATTTTTTCTCGTACAAGCTCAAATCCCTAATCATAAAGATTTGGTGTTGCATACCCAGTCCAGACTAACTCAGACTCTTTGTAAAGTTCCACTTTTGTACCTTGAGCCTTACCAGAGTAAACATCAAACATATAATCACTATTAACAACTTCTATTGTGCCTGTCTAATATTTAGCGGGTGTATAGATAGTGTCATTAGATTCATCCATTTCAGTAACAAATGGTGTGTCACTAAGAGTTACCTTCTTAGCGACATTACCATTTTCTGTTGTGATTCTCACTGTATAAAGAGAATCTTTTATATCTCTAAAATATCCGTTATAAATCATAATTACCTTAATACTGACATTTTTTTATCATAGTTTCTAAGAACACCTTTGAGGTCACTACCACTAATCTTGAATTCAACTTTTCCGTTTAATGAAGATTGTGCTGTTCCATTAGAACCATTTAAAATATTAAATAATCTGCGCTGTTGTGAGCCATTTAAAATCATCTCACCACCATTCACACGTGCAAGATTGTAGTCACCAATAGATGTTGCACCACTAAATACACCACCATCTGCATACTTTGGTATTACACCACCATCTGCATAACTGTTTAATGACGAGAATATTGCAGTAATTGTACCTACAATAGTTGCAATCAAAGGTATTACCATAAACCAAGGTGCACCTGCAGCTGATTTCGTACCAGAAGCTATTGCTTCTGATTCTGATGTTGCTATATTTGCAGCAGATGCTGCTTTTTGTGCTTCTTGAATTTGCATAATCTAATCTATCATCTAAGATGCACCTGACAAAACTGCATTTGTAACACCAAATACTGCTTTCGCAGTTCCCTTTGTAACCTGTGAAATATCTCCGAATATATCGGCAATACTACCAAGACCTTTTGAAGTACCTTGAAGTTTATCCATACGTTTTGTCGTCTTTTTAATTCCTTTCTCAACACTATTATTTGACTTGACAAGTTTACCATTTTGTGACTTAAGATTTGACATCTTATCAGATACCTGTTGAATTGCATCACCAAGTTTATTATATTCTTGAACTTCATCAGAAGTATCAATATCTAGTTTAGTTTCAGAATTAATTGTTTCACCAAGTTTCTTATATTCTTCTTGTAATTGTTTTAACACCTATGCTAATCTTTCTATTTCAGTATTATTATCTTTAATCTTCTGATTATTAGCATCAATAATAGCATTTCCAGAGATTCCAGATGCCTTGAATTCATCTGTCTCAGATACAGCTTTATCAATTGATTGAATTAACTTATCATAAGTACCAGAATTAAAGTTAGTATCAAATTCAATGATGTTCTTTTTATCTGTTAGTTCATCAATTTCTGACTTTAATTTCTTTCTTTCGTCAGGATCAGCAGATAACTTTAGTTTAGCTTGTTTCTTTGAAATCTAGTCTTCAATACCCTTAAGTGAATTAGGGTCAACAACAGGTTCAACTTCTACCTTAGGTGTTGTTTTATTTGTCGTTATTTTAGGTGTATGTGAAGTATGGACTGTACCTCCACCGGAACCCGTTCCGTTTCCATTGTTGTCTCCATCTCCTGGTGCCCTTTTTATAGGTCTAATGGCCTAAATTCCACCTTTAATAAACTTTCTCTAATCAGCCATTATTGCCCTTCTTTCAGCTGCAAGTGTGTTTCTGTGTGTTTGCAATCTCTTTAGTTCCAATACACCTACGTGTCCCTGTGACTTGTTTACAATTTTCTGCTATTCTGCGATTTTTTTGTCAATTAAACCAATTTGTTTATTATAATCTTTTATTTGTCTGTCGTATGTGTGTTTAATCTTATTAAATTCACCGATTTTCTAACCCTTAGTTCCTTTACTATCGACACGTTTAACATTATCTCCAACAGTTGATTCTTTTGAACCATCACCACCAAGTTCTCTGTTTAATCGCTTTCTTGCTTCTGTAGCATCATCTGTTTTTGTGATTAATTTAGTCAACCAACCAACTAAATCAGCGGTTACATCAACACATGAACGAATAAGACCATTACCTTCATTAATAGCTAGATTAAAAGCTTCCCATTTTGATGATAAGTTTTTTAAAGAACCATCTAGGTTATCATTATTCTTTTTCTGTTGTTCTTCTGCTGTATTTGTGTTTGTAATTGATTTTGTTAACTTATCTGCTGATTCAGATGTCTTAATCAAAGTAAGAGCTGCTGCAACGTTTTCTGTGCCAAATTTCTTTGTTAATTCAGTTGTATTTAAATGTTGCTCACCAAGGTTTTTAATTGCGGTGTTCAAGCCTACAACAGATGGTTTTAAGTTGTTGTCTGATGATGATTCAAGTTTCAACATGATATTTTTAAGTTGAGTACCTGCACTTGAAGCGTCAACACCTGCCTATGCAAGTTGTTCAATCTCTGAAACTGTCTCATTAACTGATATTCCTAAAGTACCTGCAACAGCACCACAATTAACTATGGCTGTATTCAAATATGAAACATCACCTGCGCCTTGCTATGAAGCTGCTGCCAATATATTAACTATCTCTGCTGAACGATTTGCTGAAATACCAAACTAATTAAGAATACCTGTTACTGCTGTTGCCGCTGTTGCTAAATCCATATTAGACGCTTCACTTAACATGATACAGTTCTTTGTAACCTCTGCAAGAGCATCTGCATTTTTAAGTAAGTCTGGTGATTTAGAACCAATCATTCCAAAAGCATCCATAACTTCACTTGCAGTTTGTGTCGTCGTACCACCAAGTTCAAGAGCTGATTTCTTAAGTTGATTAATAGTCTCAACTGATGCACCGGTTAATGCGGCAATCTTAGAAACAGATTTCTCAAAATTTCTCGCTGTTTCTATATTATCTGTAATTGCCCCTTTGAGCACATCAAATGCTGCCGCTGCTGTACCTATTCCTGTTGCCATAGCAATACCGCTTGTTGCTAAACTCATGAAACCTGAACCGGTTTTAATACCTCCTATTCCTTTCATAGAACCAGAAACCTAACTCATCTAGGTTTGTATCTGTCGTAATTGGGATTGGGCGGTTCTACATGATTCAGACAGCGCTCTACCGAAATCGCTACGCTTGGCTTCACTACTTAAGTTTGCCCATTGCATTTTGAGTTCTTTAATCTAGTTCGTAAGTGCTTTTTCTTGTTGTGTCGTAGTCATCGTACCACTAGCAACTTTATCCAGAGTTCTTATAACTCGGTTATATGACGCTATTTGTGAATTACTGACTGTTACATTATCCTATATTGACTTTGATGCATTATCTGTTTTATTCTTATATTTTTCAAGTGTTTCCTTAGCCTTATTAATTGCTCTATTAAACTAAGTTGTATCACATGATATTACTGCTGAAAGTGTTGACATATTTTTTATAATAATTTATTTTCAAAATGAATTTATGGTTTATCTAAAACATGTTGTATATATGAATCTAATATAGATTGAGAACTACTAATTACTTTGTCAATAGTATCAATAGATTTGATATATCCTTTCGTATGGGGTTTGATAGACTTACCATTACGTTTTGTTTGTGTTCTATAAATAGTTCCTCCTACAAAGAATCTTGTTTTATATGAATCATAAAAATCTCTACTACCAAGGGCGTGAAGTTTAACTGAACCATGGTTGTTTTTACCAACCATGATACCATCAGCAAGTTTGTTTATATCTCCCGTGTGTGATTTATAAGTCGTTCGTGCGTCACTTTTAAACTAAGCTCTTGCGTTATCTCTTATAGCGAATGCTGCTGCCATAACAGCTCGGTCAACGCCATCTAAAATTTCTTTTGATACGTTTGATAAATCTTTTGTATCGTATATTAGTTTTTCCATTGGTTTGATAAATCTTTTAATCGTTCTATTTCAGCATCAGTTATTTCAATGTCGGATTCGAATTTATCAGTGTCTTTTTCTTCCCACTTGAATTTACATATATCCGGAAGTTCCAATTTTTTACGAGAATTAACCTGCGCTACAACATAAGCCTACATTCTACTGGTTTCCCATAAATTTCTATCAACATAAGGTATATTATTAACTATGTCATTTAACTCCCATTCTGTACATTCTTCCATAAAATACTCTACTGATAATATTTTATATTGAAAACAAAGTAGATTAAACAAGTAATGATATATCTATGTTATTTTTTCATCATCAGAATCATCATTGATATTTAATTTTTTTTTAATCTGCTATTAGTTGTAACAATATCCTGCATCCATGTACTAAACTCATCCATAACAGATTTGTTTTCATCAATCCAATCAACAAAATCTTCAAACTAGATGCTATAATCTTTTGATGATGCTACTACTATACAATAGAAGAATGTAACCACGTCAGTTAAGTTTGAAGGTGTTGAAGAACCACCAGTTACATTCTCATACATTAACATCGCTTTAAGTCCACATTTAAGTGTTATTTCCTTACCTTTATAATTGATATTCATATTTAATTACTATAAATTTTAAATGATAAAAGGACAGAATTTATATTAAAACTCTGTCCTTATATTTATCATCTAAAATTTGGGGTTATTTACCTCCAACCTTTGCAGTACCTGCAGTACCTACTTTCTTAATTTGACTCACACCTGTAAGTGTAACTGAATATGTAGCATTGTCACCATTATTTGCATTAGCTGTAAGTGAAGTAATCAAAGCATCACCTGTATAATAATGTGTACCTGCTGACCAGTTAGCCAAATCAGCTGAATCTGCTACAGTTGCATCTGGTGGAGTTGGTGTCTATTTAAGACCAAATTTAACTGTCATTGAATCACCAGCCAACATCTTATCAAACATATTTGCGTAACCAGCCTCTGTATATAAATTCTCTGACTGAATTTCCCATGTGTATTTTGATACCTCTGTTGCACCCCAAATGCCATGGTCTTTACTTGAAATATCAGTTGTCTCTGCTGTGATGGTTAAAGTATGATTTGTTGCAAAAGCAAGAGACTTACCCTCACTATCAAAAAGCATAAGGTCACGACCCTTAATTATTTTATTAGCCATTGTATTTCTTAATCATTTATTTTAAAAACTAAATTAATTGTCTGAGTAAATGCATTATACTCATAATTTTCAGAAGCATTCTCTATGGAAGTGTCTTCTATTGTCATATTTTCATATTCAATATGCTGACATTCGAATAATTCTCTTATCCTATTAATAACCTACACTGATTGAATATAAGTTGCACATATAGCCTTGATTTCAACCCTTACTATATCTTCATAATATCCATCCTTGCAGTTATTACTAACAAGACCAGTTCGCCTGTATGTAACAAACGGATAATCTGTACCATCCTCCGCAACTATTGGAAATACATTAGTTGATATACGTAATGTATCAGTAAGTTGCTTATCAGCTTTTATCGTATCATATATGAAACTACCTATATTTAATGTGTCAATCATTTATCAACTCTATAGAAATAATTTTTTTGTTATGTTCTTTGTCTGGAATGATATTTAATATTCTATATTTCTTCTACTTCCATAAAATAACATCATATTCATCAACCATAACGTAATATCTAACTTCTACAGTGAGAAACATGCTATAAAATATATCACCATTTTCATTAGTTCTTGTGCCGCTGTTATGTTGAACTCTTGCCTTAGTAATCGTTTTCTATTTCCATTCTTGTGTTTGTTCACCAAACTTGTTCTTTGTCACAATAGGAGTTAATATAGTAATAATTTCTTTCAATATTCCAGCTCTCATATTCTTGTATTATATATTTGCATTTGAGTAATCTCTATACATATTCAAAATGTAAGTGAGACTATTTGGAACTTCATGTACAGAAGCGTATGAAACAGATTCTCGATTGTCATACATATTGCCGATGAATAAAAGTAGTGCATGAAGAAGGGCATTTGGTATTTTACCCTCCTTCTGCATTATCTCATCGAATGTTATATCTATATGTTTTTGAATAACGTCAACTGCTACATCATACAAATATAATATGTACTCGTCATCATCAGTATAATCTGCATCAATATTTAAGTGTTTCTTTATGTGTGCTAATTCTAAAAACATATTGATAATTATTTATTTTTTTTACTCTGCTGCAGTTGTACCATATACAAGAGCGTTGTCACGAATGAGAGCTGCATCAACAAACGCATTAACAACGATTGTAACATTACCATTACCAACAGAAGCAACATCACGAACAACATCAATAGTAATGTTATCCCATGTAGCTATTACAAGATTTGAGAAATCACCATAAATGACATTCTAATCTTTAACGTGTGAAGTTGCAAGAACCTGTGTACCATCAATTTCACCTTGCTCCATTACAAGCTGAGTTGACTTAGTGCTCTTAGGCATTACACGGAAATCAGCCTTTGCTTTATTAGACATTACATACTTGCATTCACCATCAACATTTGCATCTTCAACTTTTGCTTCTAATGCAACCAAATCACCAAATGACTTGATTTTCTCAGGAACCTTACCATTGAACAAACCAGATGGTTTTGATGTATCACCAAGGTCTGAACCAAGTAATGTTTCCTCTACCTTAGCATTAACAGCCTTAATAATATCCTCGCGTACAGCAGATTCAACATCAAGAGTATCTTGTGCAAGTAACTCTAATGAAATAGGATATTTTGCAGTAATACGCTTTGGAGAAAGAATCTTCTTTGTAAATGCAGCAGAACCATCTGTAGCTGCTTCTGTCTCATTTGCCCAATTTACAGTTACAGCACCCATCAAAGGAATCTGTACGTTATTCTTGATACCAGAAATGAACTTTGCACCAGCTTCAACAAGAACATTCTTTGCACGAAGTGGGCCCCAAATATCGTAAACATCTGTTGCTACTACTTTATCACCTTCATCTGTTACAGAATATGCACGCTGTTCTGCAAGATTAATTTTCTTACCTGTTTCGTAAGCGCTACGAAGTTCTTTTAAAAGATTAAATTTCTTGTTTTCCATTTTTATAGATCTATTTTCTTTATTTTGATTGTTTTCTTTAGTTTCATTTTCATCATCCATCTTAGGCATATCTTCATCGTATGCACTGAGCTTGTCTTGAAGACGTTTGAGTTCGTCTTTGAGATTCTTAATCTCTTCTTTATTTGCATCAAATTCTTTCTGTTCGTCTTCGGTCATTTCACGTACTTCTTTCTTGCATGAATCAACTATCTCTTGACAACGTTTAATAAGAACTGACTGCTTGTCTTTTAATTCTAATGAGTTCATTAAATTCTATAATTTATTTTTTGTTCTTAATAATTAGATTTTATAGTCTGTAAGTTCAGACATTTTATCATCTAAATATTTATCTATCTTTTTTCTGTATTCCGTAATTTTATCACCAGGGTTTAATACTTCATTATCAGCGCATCTTGTCTAACAATTAGTATCACCATAGGCACCATGAATAACAAGAGACATATCATAAAGTCCATCTATAACATTGACTTCTCGTCTGTAAACATTATCAGAATCTACATACCAACGTTCAGAATGCAAATCATCTGGAATTGTAAATGCAAATGAACATTCAAAGATATTACCACTTCTGATATTATACAAAAGTTCGTCACCTCTTGATGTTGTCGGTGCTTCGAATGAAAAATAAACACCATCATCTTTCAAAGAAACAGATAATGTACCTTTACCTTGACGAGAACGTGCAACCATTTTTTCATCATCATGGTTTATATTCATGATTATATCAGACTTATCAATTAACTCTTGTGTAATTGCACCTCTGTGAATTATCTCATAAAAACCACCTAGATTTTTACTCCATGATTCAAATACTATTGCACGACCAGTGATTATTCTACTTTCTTTTTCAGATTGAATATCAGTAGAACGAAATATAATCTTACTCATCTTTTATATTTATATTATTTTTATTCTCACTCTCTTTTTCGGAGTTTTCTTGTTGGTTTCCAATAGTATTATCTTTAATATTAGTGAATGGAACTATTAAATCATCACAACCTTTAATTTCATTATAACCTAATTGTTTTCTTGCTTCATTTCTTGATATAATACCACTATCAACAAGAGTTTTTAAATACCGTGCAGTTGAATTTTTATCTGCCTTAATCAGATAGGATTCATCCAAATCAATTGTTATTCCTGCTTCACTTGGCTTAACTAATTTACGGTTGAATTCATCCTAAACCATACTAACATAAGGCATCAACGTATGAGTTAAAAACTCTAAGTTAGCTGCTTCTATAGTATTATAACTAGACTTTGATAAGTCACCTAACAAAACAGGATTTATATTAAAGTATCTAGCGATTTCTGCAACATTGAACAAACGTGTTTCCAACATCTGGGTTTCATTTGCATTACCAGACAATGGTGTGTATGTCATATCATCGTCAAGTATAACAAGTCCTGAAGGGTTTAAACCTGAATGGGTGTCCAGGAAAGCCTATCTAGCTTGTTCTTTTGCATTCCTTCTTGATGATTTAATTGTCAACGCAGCTTGAATTGCACAACCTGAACTATAATAGTTCTTAGCAGCTTTATCTGCTGCCGCTGCTAACTAAATAACATTACTTGCATAGTTTGAAACAGGACGACCGACAAAACCATTAAAACTGTTTTTATACAAGTGTATCACATCAATAGGTTCAATACGTCGCTTTGTAATGAAAGGTATTTTATAATATAATTCCTGCTTATTCTATTGATAGAATATATTATATGTACCATGTTCGCAATATATCAAATCTATAGGTGTTCCATCCTAAGCTCTCTTAATATACATAACAGCATTTCCATACATAATAACATCATATATCAACTATTTCAACATGTTGAACTTTGACATTGCGGTGTGTGCAAACAATACATTAAGATGGTTATCATATATAGTCTAATTATCGCGTTTAATCAATATAGGTAACTAAGCTATAGAGTTTGAAATCAACTCAACAGCAGCAAAAAAAGCAGATACAGTTGTTGCAGAGTCACTCAGCAAAAACTATCCAAATATAAGAGAAGTTGCTGATGTTGTATCAGAAGTCACTGAACTTCTTTGTTCAACTTTATTCTTTTTAAAACTAAATATACTCATTTCTAATTATTATTTTATTTAACTGCTAAAACTTGACCATCAGAATAACGTGGATTTTCTAAATATCCACCTAAACTTTGAATCATCGAAATTACAGGGTCTATCTTTTTACTCTTATCATTATTTGCTTTAGTAGGTTTGGCATTTTCATGTTGGTCTAATTTCAAGGTAACATTACTAAAAGCCCACCTTACAATAGGATTATTATCTATAACAACCATACCTGTACGTATAAGCCTCTCTAATGTCTTTGTAGGTCCATTAAAATTACCCAAAGCTTGAGAATATGGAGTCAATGGTAATCCTTCTTCTGTTGCATTTATAGCCCATTGCGTAGCGTTCCACTTGTCATATGCGACATTTACTACATAATTCTTATCGTTTATATTTATCTAGTCTTTTAATATGTAGTCGTAATCAACAACATTACCTGATGTTACTTTTAAATAATTCTCTCGTTTCCATATCATGTAAAGATAACTATTTACGTTTTCTGTCAATTCTGACTCAGGTAAATAAATAATTGTTTTAAATACAAACTTATCTGGATTGATTTCACGATCAGGATTAGGTGGAAACATAACTGTTGTACTCGTTAAGTCAGATACAGCAGATAAATCGACACCCATAAAACAATCTTCATCTTTATAATCATCCAAATTAACCGGTGACATCACTTTGCGAATTTTATCGTCTGAAATCCAAATTTCCTTAGAACTAACCCACATATTAAAATTCTTTGTCTTTACACTAACTTCTAATGCAGAATCATTAATTGCTGAACGTATCTGTCCTCCCAAATACTTTCTGGTAACTGTTACATCTAAATTCGGATTTGCCTTTACCCAGTTTTTTTCATCCTTCCAATCATCTTCATCATCAAGTTCATATATCGCTGCAAACTGTTCATCGTCTTCTTTTCTATGCTCCAATATATCAATACAAACATCTCTGTAATTGTGTAAGAAACCATTTAACAAGAATCCTGATGTTGATATACAAATACCTAATGGAGAAACACGAAAGCCTGTACCGGAAACCATAACATCCCATAACTTACTATCTTTCATTTCATGAACCTCATCAAGTATATATGTACTTGGAGAGCTACCATCATGACCTGAAGAATCACTTGACAATACCTAAGAATATGAGCTTGTTTTTTGTACCTAAATACTGTCTCTAAGAGTCTTTGTATATTTATGTTTAGGGTCCAAACATTTCACAAGCTTCTACTACATTTCAAATAGCAAGTGCGCTTGTTTCGTGTTATTGGCAATATTCAAAACCTATGCTGCCGGTTCACCATCTGCTATTAACATATATAATGCAATTGCAGCTATTTGGAAACTTTTACCATTTTTCCTGGCTACTGTTATAAGTGCCTTTTTCACTAATCTTTCGTTTGAATCTTTATAATAGAAACCAAATATAGAATATATTATCCATTTCTACCATTCTTCAAGAACAAATGGTTTACCTGCACATTTACCTTGATAATGTTTTAACTTGCTGACAAAACTAAGAACACGCTCACATTTATCTGGTCTAAATTCATAACGAGTATCATTCATCAAATCTAAATATCGCTAGCAAGATAATCTAATTAACTTACCGGCTACCTGCTTACCAGAAACTACGTCATGAGCGTATTTTAAATATTTATCTTGGATATAATTATTCTTCAAATTAATCATACGTATTCATCCATTGGACAATTATTTTCATCTGATAACTCTTTACCTAATCTAGCCTTTGATGTTCTTGTCATTGCGAAACTACCTAATAACTTCGATATAAATAGCTGAGTGCTATTCAAAAGAGGAATAACTGGATTCTTCACATATTCGCCATTTCGACCTGTTACCATAATACCTCGTTTTCTTATCTCGTCATTCGCTTGTGTGTATAAACCAAATGCATCTGCAATTAAATCCAACTGAATAACATATGAATCGGGTATTGAACCTAATTCAGACTCTAAGTCATGAATCATTTTACACATCCATTCGTATGTACGGTTATCATAACTCTTATATCTTTCTGTTAATTTACTCATAATCTTAATTTAAATTTTAAATCATAATATTTATAAATAGTTTCTCGTCGAAAAGGCTAAAAACTAGAAAAATCGTGTGGACCTTTGGGGATGCTATTTCTATGTTTTTGTTTCTAGGAAAAACAATAGCCGGGGTCTTTTTTTGATAACTCATTTTCGATAAGAGAGATAGTCAAAGCCTTCTCGATACTCTTTATCAGTTAGCTCATCACAAAAATCCATATTATATTTATGCATCTTATTATGCATTATATCATGACACCTATAACACAAACTAATCAAGTTTGATTCATCAGTCAACAGTTCATATCTATCTTCTTCTGTCTTACCTGATAATATTCTACGCTTATGATGAACTTCTGTAGCTGCTGATACAACATCATGAGCTAAACAACATTCACATAATGGATGTCGCTTAATATAATACAATCTAAGGTTCTTCCATTGCTTTGTATTATAGTAGTTAGTCCTATCTCCTTTAATATATTTTGTTTCTTTCTTACAGATAGGTTTTAGATTTATTGTTGGCATAACTTTATATTCCGTTCTATTTATTCAATATTCTTCCTGTATCGTGTTGTTTTTATATTAACTTACAGATTGTAAGGTCAATGGATTTCAATGCGATACAGAAAGAATAAAGTATGTTATATTGAGTTATTAGAATAACTTCTATACATCAGTGAACATATATTCATATTCATCTGGTACATCACCATTATAAAATGCTCTGCAATCATATAATTCATTATATTGATTATCTTCTAACATATTTACTAATTGATGGTTATCTATAGGACAATCTTCGATTGATGTATGGTATTCTTTATAATAATCTGAATACACTAATATTATTCCGTGTGTATGGTCTTTGATATTGACGTTTGTTATTTGTTTCATATTGTTTAAATAATAATTTTAATCTTCTATAAATTCATTAATGTTTCTCTTCTTCAGCTGTTCATATAATACACACACTTCACATGACTTCACCAAATACATTACTGTTGCTGTTGTTACTGCTATTGTTGTATATGAAAAGATAATGCTTATTATCATCACACACAATAATATTGTATTAAATTCTATAATTGCTTTTTTAAAGGTGTCTATTTTCATCATATTATTTTGTAGTTATTTTTGTTCTATAATATTTATCTAAATAAAAAATATAAAAAAAATAATTTCATTAAAACAAAAAAGGAATCTACTATAATTGCAGATTCCTTTAAATAATAAACAAAAATATAATATGAAACAAAAATCATTTAATAACATACATATTATTTATCAAAAGAAATAAAGGTATTATTTTCGCAAACCATACCTTTATAAAAAGGAATTA
>OBCI01000069.1_pt1 | contig 26382 bp, 23 predicted proteins | sample 1495881 | NCBI WGS metagenome assembly OBCI01 (sample SAMN03418262, study PRJEB22391) | human gut metagenome | biome: human-gut; feature: organic feature; material: feces | host: Homo sapiens | place: Tanzania | collected 2013-01 | reverse complement strand
TGGCGTGGTCTATCCCTGCCGTCCAGAAAGCGAGGAGGGTGCTCACGCCCGCCACTACAACGCCCATAGCATCGGAATCTGCTACGAGGGCGGTCTCGACGAGAAAGGCAAGCCTGCCGACACTCGCACTCCAGCCCAGAAAGCAGCTCTGGAAGACCTCCTCTACAGTCTCGTCCTCGACTATCCCGATGCCGAGATCCTAGGTCATCGCGACCTCCCCTGGGTTCGCAAGAGCTGTCCGTGCTTCGATGTCAGGGAATGGCTGAAGGAAATCGACTTCCATCTCTAGAAGCCCGAACAGATTCCAGAAATTCATACTATTCGAGATATTCGTGTTCAAAATCATCCCAGCTTGTAGCAATACAGGTTGGGATTTTTATTATCCGTGAGAGAACATAAAATATTCGTGCTATTCGTGAGATTCGTGTTCACCATCATCCTATTCTATCCTTTTAATCACCTTGCATGGATTACCTGCGGCAATACAATTGGCAGGGATGTCCTTTACAACAACAGAACCTGCACCTATCACAGTTCCTTCACCGATAGTCACTCCTTTAAGAATGATACTCTTAGCTCCAATTAACACATGGTCTTTAATGACAACTGGCGCACACTTAGCAGTATGATTATCCATACTCACCATAGGAGCAAACATCTCGCCAGAATCACGCACACGCCAATCAAGATTATGAGCATCAGAATCCATGATAATGCAATCACCACCAATATTCACATAGTTACCGATGGTGATTTGCTCTTTCGCCCAAAGGCAGGGTGAAGACATACCTACATGATGCCCAATCTCAATGATTGAGTTAGGACGTTCTGTTATTATGCATCCCCTTTGATTGCGACACAACGGATTATAACAATCACCAGAGGTAAAAGTGAAATCATCACCAATCTCAACTTTCGAATCTGGATGAATGTCAAGATAGATGTGATTGAATACCATTGCCCTCTTGCCTAAATGATTCCATCCGATGCAACCTCTCAAACACAAGCGGTTGTATCTGAGATAGAACTGCTTGCGGAGGAAGCGAGGAAAATGAAGAAACTTGCGGGTATATAAGCGAATAAATCTACTCATTATTTTTTTATTTGAATTTATCTATTTTCTGTTTTACGAGTCGAGCGATGATTCTATAACCTTCTTTTTTAAAGTGACATCCATCTACCATCAGCTGAGGTGGCACCATTCCATGCCTGATACTATCCTTATCCTCTTGAGTAGGAATAAAACCAGCTTCCTGCAAACCTCTGTTCACCATATGACGACGCAGATTGATATAGCTATTGCCAAAAGCAAGTTGCAAAGAGTCTTCCATTTCACCCATACGCTTAGGTGTAGGCATCACGTCATTTGGCTTATGAAAAGAAACAACAACATAATGTTTGCAACGGCTATATTTTATCATAGCCTTCACTTGCCGTATAAGGTCAGCTGCATTCTTGAATCCACCATTCTGCCCAATGAAGAACACATTGCACCAGGCTCCTCTCAGTTGTCTCATCGCCTGAGTCTTGATAATACTTCCCTTGCGGAGCGTATCAGTCTTCTCAATCTTCTGTTTGGGTGTCAAGAGATAATTAAACTCAAATTCAAATTTCTTGTTTGGATTCTGCCAAAACTTGGTCTGAGATTCAAGCATGATAGTTTTTCCATCAATAAGAACTGGGTTAACTCTGGCACATGCGTCCTCTTTAAAGCCACCTTGCAGAAGAGGAAAGACCTCGCTCTTATGGTCATAGGAAGAAATAAATGTCGGAATGTCGTTATTACCAATAAAGGTATCAAACTTGCGTTCCTCGTCTTTGAAGAGCACCACATCGTGGGCCAAGATCATCGGATAAGCCCCCTGTCTTGCCATGATGGTAAGCGTATTCTCACCACCAACTCCACAGTTGACAACATCATAGCCATCTCCCATAAGGTCTTTCAACACTCCTGGGTAGCTATCATCGCCCATAAAGGTTTCTTTGAGGAATTGCTTGATACCATTGCCACCCACATTGGTATGGCTGGCAGTTAAAGAATCACCCCAGCATACAATCGTTTTCTTCTCCTTGTCATCCGAACAAGATACAAGGACGGAAAGGAGCAATATCGCCCCCCCCATAACCAGATTTCTAGATAATTTGTACATTGTTAATCTACTATTATAAGATTCTTTGATTTCAATAAGCGAACAGGTAAGTTCACTAAGATAAATCTCTTAATTCGTTCGTATGTAATCTTGTAATTTCGCTTATACTTTTCCTTCTTAGTCACTCCTGGATGAGACTTGATGACCACGTCTATTCCATACTTGTTTCTAAGGAAAGATTTTGTATCATCAATACGATGCAAGTAATCTTTATAGAGGAAGCGAACCAATCTATCATCAATTCCCCATGTAGCATAAACATTAATGTTCACTTGCTTTAATGACAAATATTGCAGATTCTCGAAATGATAGAAAAGCAAATCATAATTATTGCCTCTACATTTCAACTTAATAGAACTAGAAAAATTGTCAATTAGTTTATATTGTGCTATATTCCATGGAGCTACACCGGCACCCAGATTCTGAGTTTCAATGACGTAATTATAATCACTTACCCAGTTATCCATATACTTTTGATCTGCCCAATATACGCCATCCCCATCAATAGAGCAATGTTCCAGGCACTGACCAATCCAAACATCAAGCAGCGTTCTAGCGTTTTCATCATTTTTGAACGTATTGCATTCCACACAATAAGTTCCAACTATGTCAGCTTGATTCAATTCAAAGCTGTTGAAACGATGTCCAACAATAGACACTGAGGCGTTGCTCTCTTTCATTTCATCTACCAATACCAATGGGTCTGCGTAAAATGCCATATCTGCATCTACATATGAACAATAATCTGGCTGGTAGGTATCCAATACATACTTTATCAACGAAGAAGAACATGTCCAACAATATTCTCCAATACCTCGTGTAGATTTAACCCGAAGCAAATCTTCGTTTTCAAAATCAGCTAATCTGATTGGTATAAGATGCTCATAATTTAAATCTGTTAAAACCTCATAGCACTTGTCATTCATGGCTAGCACATAGAGAGTGAAGCAAGAAGCATACTTCTCCAATGATTTATATAGCACCAATCCTTTATCCAAATAGTTACTATCGAACAAAGTACAAAGGGCGTAATTTATGTTTTGGCTCATAGAACTATTTAAATGAATTAATGGCATCTACAACAATCTTTGCTTCTTCCTCGCTTATCACCTGATTCATAGGAATAGACAATTCCTGCTGATGAATCTTCTCTGAAATAGGAAGAGAAAGCTGAGGGGTATTCCAAGATTCTTTAGCATAACACTCCTGATGATGTGGTGGTATTGGATAATGAATCAATGTCTGAACACCCTGTTCTTTCAAGTACTCCTGCAATTCATCACGGCGTTCGCAGAAGATAGGGAACTGGTGATATACATTATTTTCATCATCAATCTTTGCAGGCAATGTAATCAGCGGATTGTTGATATGCTCATAATAATATGCTGCCAACTTCTGACGCTGAGCATTGTCCTCATCCAAATACTTCAACTTGACATCAAGAACAGCAGCATCCAACTCGCTCATACGGCTGTTGATACCAGCATACTTAAATACATACTTCTTCTGACTACCATAATTTGCCAAAGCACGAATCACAGAAGCAAGTTCCTTATCACTAGTAGTTACTGCTCCTGCATCACCAAAGGCACCGAGATTTTTACCAGGATAGAAACTGTGCGCACCAGCATCTCCCAAAGCACCAGTCTTCACACCTTTCCAGGCACAACCTTGACTCTGAGCACAGTCTTCCATCAACTTCAAGTTATGTTTCTTGCAAATCTCGCCCAACTTGTCATTATAAGCAACACGACCATAAAGATGAACAATCATTACACCCTTTGTTTTAGGAGTGATTTCAGCCTCAATCTTATCAATATCAATTTCAAGATTTTCAAATGTAGGCTCAACCAAAATAGGAGTCAAATTATTTTCTGTAATAGCAAGAATAGTTGCAATATAGGTATTAGCAGGAACAATGATTTCATCACCATCCTGGAAAATACCTAACTCCTTATATCCACGGATTATCAAGCGCAAGGCATCCAAACCGTTAGCCACAGCAACACACTCATCTGTACCAATATACTGAGCATAATCCTTCTCAAACTGCTTGTTTTCATTACCCTGTAAAAACCAACCACTTTCAATAACACGATTGGCTGCAGCCTTATACTCATCACCATGCATCATGGTGATAGCCTGTAAATCTAATAACTTTACCATAATAATATTATTTATTTTTCTGTTTCTGAATATAACTGTTGATAACTTGTAACGAATCGAAGGAATTGGTATCAAACCACTTAAAATCACTACCTAGAACCTGTACCTGCAACTTATTCTTCTCAAAATAAGCTTTATTCAAAGAAGTTACCTCTAAACGCCCACGCTCTGATTTTTCTACAAGCTTAGCATATTCTGTAACTCCTTTAGGAAAAACATAAAGTCCGGTAATCGAATAATACAAAGGCTTTGTTGACTTTCCTTCAACAGTTAGGCATCTTCCCTCTGAATCTAGCGTAACTACACCATACTGCTCAGAATCCCAGTCACGGCACACAAATATGGATGCCTGACCGCTATTCTGTGCTGCCCTAATGGCCTTTTGTAATTTGATATTTCTATCCTTGCCAAATATGATACAGTCACCAGTAATCATACAGACCGGTTCTTCCCCAACAAACTCTTCTCCAATCGTAAAAGCCTGCGCAGCTCCTTCCGGTTTTGATTGTATTGCATACGTAAACCTCGCACCAAAGGCAGAACCATCGCCTAACGCCTGAATGAAAGTAGAAGCATGTTCTTGGCTAGTAATTATGAGAATATCTTTTATCCCTACACCTACCAACAATTCTATTGGATAATAAATCATCGGCTTGTCGTAGAGGGGCAGCAATTGCTTAGGTATTCCTAAAGTTAAAGGTGATAACTTATTACCCGCATCGCCAGCCAAGATAATTCCTTTTGAAAAAACGTCCATTACTTATTATTCTTTTCGTTTACATATTTCAGGAAGTCATCATAGTCTCTTATGTAGTCATCCTCAGAATATCCGTGAGATGCTAAGACTAAACAAATACTACCCGATGAAAAGCCTTGCTCGGAAGCCCAAATTCCAGGTGGTACATGAAGTCCCCAGAATGGTCTGTTGAGCTGTACCGTTCTCTTATTTACACCATCATCAAGTACAACTTCAAAAGCTCCAGATGCAGCAATGATAAATTGGTGGCATTCTTTATGAGCATGCGCTCCACGATCTTCACCACCTGGTATATCATAACTGTAGAATACACGGTTGATTGGGAATGGAACATGTACATTCTCATAGATGTAAGTAAGATTTCCCTCTACATCATGCATTTTGTTCAACTCACAGAGAGAACAATCAAACACACTTTTACCTTCCTTGGCACTGAAACTATCCGCAGGATTATTTACCTTAACAGAAGTATAATTCCCTGAAGAAGTCGTTTTTATAGAAGGATTCTTCACCCATGTCTTGAATTCTTCATAATCCATGATATAGTCATCCTTATCATATTCAGTAGAAGAAAGAACCAGAGCAAGAGAATTGGTTGAGAAATTCTTCATAGTTCTCCACATTCCTTTAGGAACGTATACACCAAAATAAGAACGATTCAGAGAGAACGTCTGTTTATTTCTTCCATCATCTAGTTCAACATCAAAACTACCAGACAAAGCTACAATAAATTCCTCATTCTCTTTATAGGCATGTGCGCCTCTATCCTTTCCACCAGGAACATCATAAATCCAATAGACCCTCTTGATTTCAAAAGGAATCTGTTTGATTTGTTCGATGATGGACAGGTTACCTCTTGGATCTTCAATTTTTGGAAGACCTAAGAGTTTTGCATCGTAAACTGTATTCATTGTTATCATTTTATTTAATGGGCAAATAACTTTTTAAGCACACTCTCTAGAAGCCAAATAATTCTAAAGAAATAAAATACAAATATATAAGCTGCATTTGAAAGTTCGGAAGAATACATATTCCTTGCAACTTCCCCATAACCATCAACCGCTTGTCTAGCTAACTTATAAAGCATCATCCTTTCCCAAAAGGATTTTCCTTTGAAATTTAAATGACCAAGGAAATCTTCACCAATATCTTTTCTATAAGATGCTGCTTCAGAAGCATCCCGATTCGATATCATTACGGGCACTTTACTTTGGTATACTTCCACGTTATTAAGAATTTCATACTGGCACTCCGCATCTTCATATCTCCTTAGCTTCTCATTAAAAGGATATTTTTGAACCAGACTTTTCTTATATATAGCTGAACCTGGTCTATCTGACATCCATCCGGCAAACTCCCAAAAGAAAGGGTGCTTTAATAGTCCTTCAATTGGTAAATACTGAAATCGTGACAATGTCCCATTATACTGTATATAATAATTACAAATAAAGTAACTAATCGAAGGATTTTTCTTAATAAGTTTTGCAAATTGATGCAAAGCATTAGGTAATAGGATATCATCGGCATCTAAGAATAATATCCACTCCATCCTCGAATAGTTAACACCTGTATTGCGAGCTGCAGCAGGACCTGCATTTTTTTGTTGTATTAATCTAACTTTTCTATTAGATTCATACCTAGATGCTACTAATTGATAACTCTTATCTTTAGAGCCATCATCTACTACAACTATTTCAAATTCATCATAATTCTGTTCCAAAACAGAATCGATTGATTTACATATATATTCCTCTTTATTATAAAGAGGAATCACAATAGAGAAACTAGTTTTACTTTCCATAAAGAATTACTTTAATTCTATTAAACAATATATTCAAAAGACTTGCTAAAAATATATCCACCAATAGAATGACACCTACTATCAACCAACCTTTCACATCTAGATATTTCGAGACGAAAAATATAGGAATAGATTGAAGCAAATAGACTTCGTAAGATATCTTGCTCAAATGTTTAATTATCATATTGGGTTTAAAATCTGGCAATATATACGCACATAAAACGAACGCAAAACAAACAAACAGCTGACTAAAATCCTCAGATATCCGATTGAATAGCCAATAAGCACAGACACTGAAACATAAAGCACAAACCAAAACGCGAAAAGAAGAATGGTAAATATTGCATCAGGGAGCAAGGATGTATTACAATCAGTATAGGTAGGATACTTTCAAATAGCTTTACTTTATTTATGTCATATTTGCCCCCCATTTCTGAGGCTAGTAGGCTTGTAGTTTCGCACTATATCAACCACTTTCCTTTTGACAAAAACACGTTCATTCGAGTTTAATCCAATAGTATAGATACCCACAGTCATTGAAACTATAGAAAATAGCAACACAATTCCTAAACGCATTAATCCCTCCGTCATGAGAAGAATTGGTAAGTATGAAATTATGCCACAAAAAAGCAACACCCCAAACGATCTTAAGTAAACCATTTTAGCATATCCCCTAATTGGCATTTTCACTATCGGACATACTATAAACATTTTTACTATTTGCAAAACTAAAAAGACTAGCAAATTAACAACAAAAACGAATTCTGGAACTCGCCACAAAACCAAAGCCAAATATGACAATGGCACAACAAGAAGATAAATCAGCCCTACAATAGTCTGGTATTTCTTTATCTTGGCAGAAGCCTGAGCTATAGTTAACATTGGATTCGACAAGACATCAACCAAAGTACACAACAATATCAGCTGGACAAAACGAACTGTATGTTCTGGCACATCTTTAAGCCAAAGTGTCAAGATTTCTTTTGCCTCTATCATAATCGGCAAAGATACCAATAACAAGGCAAAGAATGTAAAGCGAGCACTTGCATATGATAAAGTAAACAACCTCTCATTTGATTCTTGTGCATACGATTTTGTAATTTGAGGTTTTATTGCATTTTCTACATTTGAAGAAAAATTAATAATCACTCCTTGTATTTGAACGGCTATAGCTCGCGCAGCATTTACTACAGGATTAAAAAACATATTTAGCATTATATTTAATCCTTCTGTTGCACCAACATAAGCTAAATTGCCAATCATACTCCATCCTGCAAAGGCAAACATCTCCCGAAAGAGTTTATTATCTTTTATATATCTATATTTTGATTCTTCAAACTTCTTTCGACAGTATATATTATAGATGATTCTATCAAACACACTAATCAATAGCAACAAAAAAGAGTAAAGAATCAGTTTATCATGTGATGTCACACTAATTAAATAAGCAACTATAAGTTTGAACAATGCATCCACAATTGAGATATAAGCAAAAGCCGCCATTTTCTCATGGGCAACAATCAATGCATTATAGGGAACGCTTATTATTGTGACCACTGTAGCTATAGCACTGAACTGGAGTGTCCAAAATGCAGCATTTAGTCTACCTTCAGGAATAACCAATTTGTTATACAAAAACCATATTCCTACTGTTTCAACTAAAAGGAAGACCAACAGAGATATTAACACATGAATATTGATACTAATACAAAAGATTCTATTTAACTTGCTAAAATTTTCTTTTCCCAACTCAAAAGTGATATAGCGTTGAGTTGCATTCATCATCGCATTATTCAAAAAGACAAACATAACGACAATGCCACCCACAACATTATATAATCCATAATCAGAAGCACCTAAAGAATGAAGTACAACCCTGGATGTATACAAAGACACGAGTGTCAAGAGAATCATTCTGAGTAATAGAAAAATCGAATTTTTTGCTATTCTTTTATTTGCAGCCGGTTCTACCATCTAGATTTAATTTTTGAGATTTCTTCTAACGTCCATCTTTTATTCAAATCAAGGAAATAATGACTATGATGAGAAACTTGTTTCTCCTTTGGCGGTAATTTCATATAATCTCCATACATCTTTCTTAAAATTGGATCATAACCAATAGGAGCCTCTATCGTTATTCCTTCAAATTTCAACAAAACAGTTTGGTCGAACCATTCTTTATTCATTATTTCTCCAACACCATAAGGACCATCATAAGAAACATAATAACCACCTTTTATAGTTTTCAGCTTGACTACCAAATCATCATATTGTGCCTTATATTGCTCATACTTGTTTCTATGAACAAGAATATTTTTCAAAACATATAAAAATCTTCGAGGATGTACAAATGACTTTAGAAAGTCTTTTATACCATAACGCATCATTGAGCGAGCTACCAATAATGATATTTTATCATATTCGTTCTTAAATACCAAGCTTTTGTCCGTATCAACTTCATCCAATGGAAAGACATCTATATATACACCTAAAATAAGAGGCAATTCCTTAAATTCCCATAATGTTGTATTAGTGTCTACAAATTTAGCTAAAGACAAAAGCCAATAATTGTCATCATTAATATCCATTATATCGTAATGACCATCAACTTTTCCTCGAAAAGCACAAAACTTATCATAATCTTCACGCTTCATAAAGACATCAATATCGTCATCCCAAGGAATCAGACCTTGATGTCTAACTGCTCCAATCAACGTTCCATAAGCAGCATAATACTTAATGCCATGTTGCTTACAAAAACTATCAAATGCGAAAAAAGTCTCTATTAGCTTTTGCTTATATTGTTCCTTTGAATATTTTATCATATCTCTTGCTATTTATTATATTTAATACAGCCTACATCCCTTTACTGATGATAATAAGCTATATGATTTACTTGCAAATCATTTTCCAACAAATCTACAAAATGCATAATATTATCTCTATGCCCTTGAATTGTTTGATGTGTAAGAGCTGGAGATGCATCCTCATGAATGACATTATTGCGAATGGAAAATAGAGAATTCATCATACGTAATGCGTTCTGGACATCAGAAGAATTAATAAAATTCTTTAGTCCATGCCGCTCAAACATTTTTTCTATTTCTTTCTGCCCATGCTTTCCATAAGAAAACTTCAAAGAAGGACGAATCGGCGACAAAGTAGAAATTGTTTCTTCATTTGAATTAAACAGTTTCATTAATAATCTCATATATTGAATTTTCTTTCTTCTATCACTAATATCCGATACCTTTGCAAAAGTTGAATCCACATAAGAATTTTTAAGGTCTGTTGGTAATGATGTATTTGTATGACCATTCAGAATCTTACGAGAATGCTCGTCTATGAAATCTTCTAGAAAAACCTCAAACTTTGTTGATAGGAGAACTACCGCAGTTTTATTAAACAATTGATATATCTGCACATCATTTGCATTTTGAGAAGCATAATTCAACAGCATATCAACTTCGCTCATATTTTGACGTATTTGGTCTATACTATCCATATCTATTGTCCTGCTAAAATCTTTTCCACCTCATCACACCATTTCACTAAGCGATAAGTTATGACTTTCGTATCTGAAGTTCCTATTTTTATACTATTTTTGAATTCTTGGAAATCATTAGTATAATAAAGAAAGCTCTCATTTAGCTGTTCTTTCTTGGATAACAATTCTTCTAGCGTATGCTGAGTAGAAGATAGCATTAGAACGTCTATAATCGCACGATTTATCGTTCTTTCAAAAGTACCATCCAAGTTTTTTCGTTTGAATGCATTTACCCCATAAACTTTATATACTTTATCTACTGTTTCATCAAACAAAGTTCTCCACTCATCTAACACATGTTTGGAAGCATCTTTATTTTCACTCATAAACAAGTTCAAATAAGCCTTCATTCTTCCTTTATAACCAGCTAAAGATTTCTCTTCGACATTCCAATTTTTCCAAATTGCAAGAAATCTTAATACAATCTCACAATCCATCATGCGTTTATGAGGCTCCTTAAGTCCTAATAATTGTTGCCAAGATTCATTTTTAACCATATCCTTTAGGTATTTATTCAAATTTCCTCTATACAAACAATTACGCAATTCCTGTTCTGTTAGATGTACGCTTCCGGTATTAAGACGCATAAATACATCATATTTGATTTCCTCATTTGAGTCATGGGTAATCATTATGACTCGTAACAATCCATTTTTCAGCATTCGTAAGGCCTTTTGATTCAGGGAATTTATATCACATTTATTAAGATCTGACAATATTTCCAAACCACTAAGTTTAAATTTTCCTGCAAAAAACCTCTTCAGCGAATTTAGTCTTTGAAGTCCATCTATAACAACCCAAGAATCATCCTCTTCCTGAGAAACATAAATTACAGGGATAGGCACATTCAAAATAATAGACTCAATAAGCATAGAAGCCTTTTTGTTATCCCAGACATAATTACGCTGATATTCTGGATTAAGTCTAATATCCTTATCCTCCATCATTCGTACCATATCAGCAACGCTCTTATCATAAGCTTGCGTAGTGATTTTACGTACTTCTTTTGGTATCTCGTATGGAATCTTTGAATCATCATCATAATCATCATCAAAGATCATATCAGAGATTACGTCATCTATTTTTTCTTTATTTATCTGTTCCATATCATAATCATTTTTTCAAAAATATCATTGGGAAGACCAGATTAATCTGCCGAAAACACCTTTCGTAACATCTCTACATCCTCCTTAGTGGTAATCTTGATATTCGTTTGATCACCATAGCTTAAATATAGCTTATACCCCATATACAGCATCAATGTTGTGGTATGAGGCTCCACCTTATCAAGTAAATCTTTCTTGATAGCTTCCTTATAGAGATTCTTCACAAAACCATACTTAAAAGCATAAGGGCATGTTATCTGGATGAGTTTATCTCTGTCCACCCATTTCTTACTCACTTCGCCTTCATCTCTTGTACCCATCAACTGATAACAAGGGATACCACTGACAGCATTGCCTTTCTCCTTACATACCCGAATGGCATCCGTAAGTATCTTCTGCGAAGTAAATGGAGCTGCTCCATAATGAATCATAATCATATCATCATCCTGGAGTTTATCCTCTAAGAAATCGATGCCATTCAAGCATGACTCCTGGAAGGTCTCGCCACCATTAGTAACCCATTTTACCTTGGTAAGATGATATTTCTCTATAAGTTCATACAAGTAATCAATATACTTTGCATGACAAACTACTTCTATAGCATCAACCTCAGGATGCTTCTGGTAAATTTCAATGGTGTAAACCAAAACAGGCTTACCATTTACCTCAATAAATTGCTTGGGTACATTGGCTCCAACTCTAGAACCAACACCACCAGCAAGAATAATTGCTGTATTCATTCTAAAATATTATTTTTTGTATGAAGCTAAAGCTTCGTCTATAAACCTATGAAAATTTCGATATGCAGGAAGGAAGAAGAAACCATCATCATCTCCTACACTTCCCTTATATAATCCCCAACTTATCCAATAAAAAGCACACAAGGCGATATATGCTCGCCAATGACGATACTCATCATTAGTAGGCTCTCGTTGAAAATAAGCTTTAATAAATTTATCTATGTCTTCATCACTATATTCATAACGACAGAAGAAGCAAGCCAAGTCATTGGCAGGATCGTTGATACCAGCATACTCCCAATCTATCATATACAAGTCTCCATCTTCTGTTGCCAAGAAATTTGGTTCGTAGGTATCATTATGACAACAGACTGGTTTAATCCCCATACGTTTGGCATCTTCTTTAAGATATTTATCCAGGACTTTTGCCTTTTCGATTTCCTCAGAAAACTCTTGCAGTAGATTTCCTTTAGTTGCCGAAGCTATCTTCATCAGTTTCAGACCTTCCTCAAAATCATCAAACGTCTTTACACTTCCATCTTGCGGTATCTCCAAAGCATGGATTCTCCGAAGATACTCCATACCTTTCTTCAACTGGTCATCATGCTTTCTGAAATCACACTCTACCAAGTTTTGGACACAATAGGAAAGTTTCCAACCATCCAAAGTCATCGTGATTACAGATTTATCTACTCCCAAATCTCTTGCACTCATCTGTGCAAAGAATTCTGTACGACGGTCGATAAGATTACCGGCTGTTCCTCCAGGGTGTCGATAAACATACTCTGTATCATTTACCTTGAAACGGAAAGAGACATTCGTTAAACCAGCATTGATAACATTGATGTCTGTAATATTGTTTGGATTGCACTTCAATGTATTGCATATATTCGAGATAATGTCGCTATCAACATTAAACAAGAAATCCGAATCAAACTGGCGAAGGTCATCTATGGTATTGAACTCAAATATCTCATTCTCCTTGAAAGGCTTCATGTAGAGAGTCAATTCCTTGATATGTCGCTCATAAAACTCTTCCCAGAAGAGGGAATTCACACGGAAATCATCAATCTCATCATCCATCAACTCAACCAAACGTTTGGAAAAATGCTGATTGAAATAAGCATGACCTACCATTGCCATTTGGTAGCTACCACCCAAATCTACATGAGTAATGACATTAGCATCTGAATATTGTACAGAAAACTCATTGAACTTTCGTGGTCGATAAACACAAGCGTGATAAGAAATATTTTCTGGATTATCATTCAAGAATGGATTACTCTCAAAATAATAATCCGCATAAGAAAGGTATGTATTTCCTAGATATTCCTTTGCCACGTAAAGTGAATAGAGGTTACCTTTCACTCCAAACTTATTATTTATGAGTAGTTTTACCTCTGGATATTTCTGTTCCAAGAAGAAGAATTTCTCCTTCATGTAACCTACCACAATATAGATTTCTTTTACTCCAGCTTCAATAAGCTGGTTAATCTGACGTTCTATCAGATACTCGCCCTTAACCCGAAATAATCCCTTAGGACGTTCATAAGTAAAAGGTGCAAAACGTGTTGACTTGCCAGCGGCAAGAATTATTGCATTATTAATCATATCAAAATATTTATTCTTAATTATTTTCTAAATTCTTTATTTCTCTGTTTCTCCTTCTATGAGCATACAAGCGGATGTCCATTCTTCTCGGCTACGATATAGCCTTCCAAGCCTAGAACTTATCACCTTGCTTTCATCGGCTGCATGAACTGCGCAGTTCTTGTATTCATACAAGTGGATAACATTGCTTACGCTGCTGCGATATAGCAATACTTTTCGATGTAATCGTCCTGGATTGGAGAAATCTTATTGTTGAGTTTCTACGCCTTCTCTGGGATTACGTCTACTGCTGTTACATGATGGTGCTGAGATAACAGGGTTGCTATGCTCAGACCTACGTAGCCGGTACCGGCTGCTGCTACTGTTATATTCTTAAAACCATTCATAGTGAAATTATTTTTTCCTAGTTATAATATTCCAAAGTCTTCCACTCCCAACACATTCAGTATGACTCGGCTCGCGTATAGCGACACAACCATCATAAAGAGCATTCGGAAGTAAAGAAGCAGCGTATTCTTTGTTATTCGCTTGTTGTTATTTGATGATTGAGTTGACATAATTAATAATCTTTATCACGAGTGTAATATTTCCCAAAATCCACCACGTGGAAAACCTCTTGTTTCAAAACATTCTTTAGTTTGTCGACATCAACATAGTCTTCAAATTCCTTCCCCAAAGAATTTATATCTTGCTCATGAAAACTATTTAAAACATCATCGATATTCAAATTTTTATTAGACAATTTTCTCAATATCAAAGAACAGATAATTTCAACTGCTATCATATAACGCTCATCTTCGGTATTCTCTAGAATCGACTCCATAAAATCCGTTACAGGATTTCCTGCTATTACCAATAAACCAATCTTAGATTTTATAAAATGAACATCATTAGATATATTACTCTCAACTGATGCTCCTTTGCGCATTATATAAACAGAAGATATACCACCATAGTGTCTTGCAATACGGTTTAAATTTAATGTACGCCAACGATTTTGCTTTTGTTCCCATTTAAATTCTATCTTTCTGTTGCTATCATCAACAAGAATTTTACTGATTTCATACTTATCTAAAAACAGTTCACTTGTATAGTGTTTATTGAGTGTATCTGAGTATATATTTTTTACATCATCACTGAATTCTGCTCCTAATTGTCCCAATATACCAAAAGCTGTTGATTTGCAGTTGGATATTTCTTGTGACAAGCGCATAGCAGAATTAAAAGCATAGCTTTCTATTGTCCAAACATCATCTCCAATGCCATTAAGACTCACTCGACGATACTGATTTTCTGCATCCAACAGGAATAAACTTTCGTCTGCCAAACATTCATTAAACAAAGTATAATCAGAAAAGGCCTCTAGCCCTCTATTATTTTTATCAACAAATCGATCTATAGAATAACACGCTTCATCTACCGCCCATGAAAGAGAATGATTTTTTTCAAAAAGATCAATCTTTTCTGAAATTGATTTCAAATATGAGTGATATATAAACCTCATCATTTCATCATATTCCTTTGATTGCTCAAAATTATCACGAGCCACATTGGTTGTCGGTGATGTTTTTCCTGTACAATTGGCAAGTGCTACAAAACTTTTTCCATGAAAACCAGGTGTGTTATCTGAAATTTTGATTCCTTCTACACAAAGTCCTACAGGAACAGTTATATCTCGCAGATACTTATAATTAGGAGATAAAATATTCCAATCACCATATAGTTCACTTTTCTTTTCCAAATAATAGAAAACAATACCTGTTGTGTGGACTTTCTTTATTCTATATTGCTTTTCATCTATATTTATACCTATAGAAAGCAGAAAACTTTTTAAGGCTTCCTCCTCATTGTCATAGCCAATCCTAATAGAATCATCAGTTTCTTCTTTGTATTCAACTTTACACTGCGGAACGACTATCCAGCTTTTCAGATTATTTGCAACATTATCAAACTCAACATCCTCTCTAACTTTTAAAACAAATGTAGTACCATGCTTACCATCCAAAATATTATCAGTTTGTGCATCATTACGCATTATACACTCTCCACCTATCCCTTTAATACGGAGTTTATGTGCATTCTTTTCCTTATGCCATAATGTTGTTATCTCAAACTCATCACTAATCATGAAACAAGTCAGCAATCCTATTCCAAATCTACTAATAGAATGAAAATCTGAATTTTGCTTTTTGAATTCATCAGACTGATATCGTGATGCTCCAACCTTAAAGAGATAATTCTTGATAATATGTTCATCCATACCTGTTCCATTGTCCTGAATTACAAGTTCACGACTGGTAGGTTTCCATGTTATCACTACCCTTGGCTGATAATCAGAAGAACCAACTTTTGAATTACTATCCATTAAACGGCAGGCATCAATGGCATTCTGTGCAAGTTCTCTTAAAACTACATTTGAATTACTATATAGTGTATGACCTATCAAAAGCTTAAGAATATTGTCTTTATCTAACTCAAACTTCAATGGGTCTGCATTAAATCCCTCTGTTTTTATAGAGTTACAGTTGATGGAATCCCAAGGAAATTCGTAACCATTCTGATTTTGCAAGCAAGAATCTCTGCAAACATCATGTGTTTGAATTAATTGTTTTTCTGCATTAAAAATATAATCCTTAAAACGGCTATAAGCATCTTCATTGATGAAGGTTGCTTTTACCTCAAACGCATGAGGTTGAATGTTTGGATCTACATTATTATTTCGGTCTCTTTCGGATAAAGGTCTGATACATGTTACTGAATTCTGAAAATCCCACTCTGTCTTACTATATTGATTTTGGGGTGAAATAATTTTTCTGACTATATCAGGAGTTCTCTCAGAATTGATATGCAATATATCTGCTGTTCTCAGAAGAGATGCCACATATAGCAAATTCACTCTAGAAGATGGACTTTGTTCATATTGCTGATTCACATCTAAACTATCCTGTATTTCTGCTAAATTTTCTCCATGTGATTTACATAACTTTGCTAAATCCCTATGTATTTCTGGAGACAAAGTTCCAATCATTCCTCTCAGCAAATCAAGATGAGTTTCAGAAACTGTTGAAGATGCATCTAACTTCAAAAGCCAGTCAAACACTCTTTCACCATGATTGTCACGGATGTAGTTTTGGTAAATGTCATCATCTGAAATTGAAGACGACTTCATTCTCTTTTTATAGTTCAGAAAATCATTGTCAGAATCTCTTTTTAAAATTTCATCTTCTGTCACTAACATTCCGAAATCATGAAAATAAAAAGACAAAACGACCATCATCCAATCTGCAGGTGTCATTATATCCTTTGTATGCTGAGGAATAATATCATCTAGAAGGCTCAACATGCCATCTATGTGAGAAATATCATGCTGAGTGTATTCCCGAAAAATGCCGTTACTTCTATTTTGCTCCAAAGCCTCCTTTAAAGTTTGTTTTATACTTTCAAGGTTGAGAGCAGAAAAAGACTTCAAGCTCAAGGCCTCTTTAGCTTTTTCCTCTGCAAAAGAGTTACACAATTTATTATTCATAAAACTATTATTTTTCTTCAATACTTTGAGTGTCAAAATGATTTGAAAATGGGGGCATTATAGATATATCATCTAATTGAGAACCATAATTAAGAAGAAGTGTCTTAATAAACTCACTATGATACATAGTATACATATACATAGACATCATTACATTTTTGCGCCCAATAATTCCAAGCACTAATATATTACCAACTGGCATATAAGGATGAAACCAAGCTTCATTCTTCAGTTTTTCATCTGTTGAAGTAATGTCCCCATCATCATCATATGTCCATTCCTTTATACTCCCACCATCAATGGAAGCTTTTATGTCCTTCAGAAAACTAGAAGGATCGCTAACCTTTATAAATATTGCCATGATCTCTAGATTATTTTAACTGACTAATCAAAGTTGGCAACTCATTATAATCAGTGTACCAAATAACTCTCAAGCCTAGTTCCAAGAATATTTCTTTATGGATTCTCATTGCTTCGTTGTTCTTTTTATTTGCATCCTTAACATTCTTGAATTTTGTAATATGAGGCAAAAAGACAAAATGTCTTGCCTCATTCTCACTATCACGAATAGCGATATCAAGTAATCGGCGTAAATTTGGATCTGTCATTGACAATCCTATGAAAATGCATGTTGTTCTGCTAAGAGCATGAATCTGCTCCACATTAGACCAATTGTAAGAATTGGCATAAACTCTGTGATATTCTTCCTCACTCAATATTGGCACAGACTTAATTATCTGAGAATTATCATAAGGGATAAAGCCATGAACATGATAAATAGGGAAAGCTTGCTGAGGCTGATTCATACCAAAAATAGAATAATTCTTTATACCAACATTATCCATAGCCCTCTCCATAACATCATCAAAATTATAGGTGATGATACTTTTAGCAAACTGTCTTTTTGCCAAAATCAAATTACAGATTTCCTGTATCAGTGGAGATGTACAAGAGTCATTTCCTGCATAAAGGGCATCATGTACAGCATTATAGTAGTCCTCACCATTTGACTTAGTCTCCATCATCTGTCTTATAAAACGACCAAAGACAATGGACGAGTCATAGCAGACTTGTTGGAGATTATCTATATCATTTTTATCCAACAGTTTCTGCTTACTTTTGTTCACTAAGCCCTCTAACAGTTTCCACCATGATGGCAATTTTGCAGACATACTTACACCTGCTCCAAAGAAAAGAGAAAAATCTTTATCTTGAAGACTCACCTTTGCTATTTCTAAAATTTTATCTCGGTCTTTAACCCAGTCATATTCTTCTAAATTAAATTTCTTTTTAGGGATTACAGTATCAATTTGCAAACCAAGGAATTGAGATAGGGACAAGACATAGAACCCCTTTTCCTTTAATTTTCCAAGATGGTATTTTAAAATAGATGGTAATTTTCCCTCTACATAAACCAGAAGAAAAGAAGAAACTTCCTTTTGAGGAGCAAGTTCCTCCGTAAATAGAGTGACATATCGCTGAATCGTATCAAAGAGTAAACGTCCCTTAACTTCTATAGCTACAGGTCCTTCTATCTCATACTTTACATAACCTTTTCCTAATGGCAACTTGGCATTTTCCAAGCCTTCAGGAAGATAAAAGTCATATATATAATTTGTATGTTGAGATTTTTCCGCTATATTAAAAGGAACCTGATGCTCATCAAGAAACTTTCTTATAGCATACGTTATCTCACTTTCATTTCTATAATTCATCATTTTCATTGTTTAAATTTTCCAAATCAAACCACGCTTTGTTGTTAATACAATTATCACTATTTGGGGCAGGATTAATCATTAATGCCATCGGAACACAATGTAAGCGGTCACTTTAGGTACGTTAAGCCCTAAAATGAATGCTTTTTTATATCTTTTAAGAATAAATCATTTGAATTTATGCCCAGTAGTAACAGTAGCCAGCTGCCATCTATGAGCGAGTAAGTCTACCAATTTGTCCTTTGCCGTTTTCTTGATCCTGCGGAACACATCACAAAGATACAGCACAGGATCCAAATTGTGCTTTCGGATATTGGCAAAGTGGGACATCAGGCGAGCAAAGCGCACACCTGATTCCGGTCTGCCAACAAAATAAATATTATTGCAATACTTCGCTATTCTTCTGATCAGTCGCTCTCGCCGAATATCATCAGTTTTTGTGAGCCCTGCCTTTATCAGCTTGCCCTCACGGAAGATTGCATCAAACAACTTCAATATCATCATGGCATCCTCCGTCTGCTGGCTACTATGATGATATTTACCAGACTCAGTACAAAGTGACATTTTACTTTTTTATTCATCTGGCAAATCAAGTTTTAATATATCATGATATATTTTCTTTGCCATAAGTTTATTCCGCTTTATTGGATCAAAGTTAGATGAATAATAACCAGCGATATTTCGTGCCATCTTAAAGCCTGAATCTCTATAAGCTTGAACCTTTTCGTCTATTGATTTGTCTTTCAAACCTTTATTAATCCATTCTTCCAAAGGTATCAAATTACCTATGTTATAAGCTTCAGGATTATTTGATGAATCTGGAATTATATGCTCTATGGTGAAAGAATGAACATCCTGGCATCTTGACTCATAGGACTCAATTAGCTCCAATACTATTACAACTCGATTTTTGAGTTTTGAGTCTTTATAGAAAGTATTATGATTTGACCATCCAATGTTCCTAAATGCATTTTGAAAAGTATTGAAATCAGGAATTCTCTTTTTCAAACTTTCCTCAAATTCGTCTATCACCTGCTCCGAAAATTCATTTTCTATAAGAGGAGCATATTTTCGTATAACATCCTCTAGCTTATTAGATTTTTCTTCTCCAATAATATTGTAACAAACAAAGAATCTATATATAAACAACAAAACTTCATTATAAGCTTCTTCTGTCAAATCTCCAATTGCCTTCATATGCATCAAGCTCATGAGTATTGGTCTAAACTGTATTGCTCGCTTCTTTCGCAAAAAAGAAAAAACAAAATTCTCTGTTTCAGAAAGATTGTCCGAAATCTCCGTATCTACAGGAGAGATGATTAGTTTATAATAACCTGCTTTTAACAATAAATCTTCGAAGAAGTCATTTACATTCTTACGTGCTGTCTTTTTAATCAAATTGAATACATCTTTTTGATTGATTTCCATTCTGTACTTATGCTTAGCATAATGCTGAAAGAATTTTGAGATATTCGTGCTCAAAGGATTCTCTATTTTCTCCTTCCACAACTCCTTTACCCTATCTACCATGGTTTCTTCTTGCGGCAAGATATAACGCATGATAAAATTTTTGATAAGTTCAAAATCCTCCAATGCCATTCCTCGGGCATTCAAAATTTCAAATATGGTATACGAATCCTCATTGTTGTCTGCTTGTATATGAATATATTTTGCATCAGCTAAAGTACGTCTCACATCCCACACAAAATCTTTTGATTGACTTTGCAAGAGCTTATAGAAATATAGAAAACAGTCTGCAAATTTTGAATTGATATTACCTACCGATATTGTTTTTATGAACTTATTAACGTCAGAAATCCGATTTTCCCAATCGCAAACATTGTCTACGATTTTCTCAATTGCATCATAATAATCGGTTTCTATAACACAATGCTCTTTGCTTACAGCATCCTTCACCTTTAAGAAATCACGGCAACCATCAAAAAAATCCTTCATATCGTGCTCCTTGAAATACTGCATAATCGCAGCTAAGAAGAGTACAATAGTTATAGAACGCTGCTGCCCATCTATTATTTCAAAATATGTAACATCATTATCTTCTTTTTTCTTTTGAAGAACAAAGCTGCCCAAAAAATGACCAGAAATAGCATTACCCTTTTTGTTTTCTATTATGAACTTCAAATCCTCATAAAGTTCTGACCAGTTTTCTTTATTCCAAACATATCTACGCTGATTACGAGGAATCGTAAATATATGCTTTGTAAACAAGCTTTTTATCTGAAGTGGTTTTGCATCAAATGACATAATATTAATGTTTTAAATTGTACAAGTTAAATAAAAAAATAGAACTTTGTTAGTAAATCACCATTAGAACGTATCTACTGATTTTCAACAGTTAGCACATCCAACATGTTTTCCCCCAAAAACATATTATTAATTGGTAATGCCAGAGCTACCTATTAGGCAGCCTTGACATTCACCTTTTTGTTCGAGTTATAATTACATGGGATTAGGGACCTGATAAGAATTTCGAAAACCTACCCGTCCTTCCTTACCGTTAAGGAAGGCTCTACCTTTCTCACCAAGCCTCTCTTTCCTCAGGAACGAGGGAGAAAACCGCCCTACAGTGCTATATTTGCCCCACTTGTCCCTCCCCAGCGGGAGGGTCCTTACCCTATACCCAAGCCCTAAATCCCTACCATAGGGATTAGGGATGTAACCGCCCTCCGGTGCTCAGAACCGCTACGCTCTAAGGTTGGCGGACCATCAAAGGTCTTCGCCAGTTTTTGCGGGATGAGACCGCCTGGGGAAAGCATGTTATTACGTTATCACAGCACAGTACTAGAATACCCTAATGATTGCACCACATATAATAATGATTGATATGTAAAAGGCCAATTTTCTTTCGTAAAAATCTGCCACTTACTAAAGCTATACAAAGCCAATATAAGAGTTGGCTGAGTAAACAAAAAACAATCTTTAAATAAATGATGGGAGTTTATTATACTTTCCTTATTAGCAAGAATAAAAGAATCCATTTCTTTCCAAAATTGCTGTATCTGAGATTCATTCAAGATATCAAAATAAGCATCCAAAGCTTCTCTATCAAACGAAATTGCCTGATAATCATTGCATAACTTCGTAAACTCATCATTAAGTTTTTGGGTTAGCAACAAGCGAAGATCTTTAGACTCTTCATTCATAGCTTTATAAATATTTAAAAACTTCCAATCAGCCTCTTCTAAAAAAGCCATCGAAGCTGCCAATTCTCGCCTAACTTTTGCATCTGCATCTTTATTTTGCTTATATACAAAAGCATGACTCATTTCAGAATAAGCATGCTGAACTAATGTTCTAATTTGTATTTCACATGTTAGCAATTCCAAATCAACAGACGATTGATAAGATAAGCATGGCTTAACTATAAAATGTTCAGATTGATAAGTAAATGCTTCAGGATTATCAACTTTTATCTTAGTTATATCCTGCGATTTCTCAACTATCCTCCATGCTATATTATTTTCCGATTCTATATACCTAGATACATCATCAACAGCACAAGAACAAAGTAGAACTAATCTTGTACCTACTTTATCTGTAATATCAAGTAAAGGATCGTTGTAATCCTTGTTCCTGTAAAAAGCTTTAGCTATAAGTGAATCAATATCCTTACAACGATGAACAGCTTTCATTTGAACCATTTCTTTTATGTTTGGATATTCATTACCAACATATTTGTTTAGTATATCGTCCAAATAATCACCCCATTTATCTAGTTCAGGTCTAATCTTACAAAAAGCATCCCTTAATTGTTCCTCTTCACAATTATTCATTGGTATCTACTGTTATTATTACTATTCCAGGCCGTTCTGGATCTTCTCCAATATTTACTTTTGAAGAAAAGAATTCAGTATCACCAGAAAGTTTTATACCTTTACAAATATCGACTCTTTTCTTTGCGAGCACCAAACGTAGTTGAGACAAATCTTTAGAAAAAGACTGAGAAAACTCATCTGTACATATTTTATTCAAGAATAAATCTCTATGTTCTAAAGGTATTATCGAATTAATAACCTGACTTGGAATAATTAACATTTCTTCGTTGGTTAAAATGGAAGCCAATTCTTCTTCAATATGAGCCCGCATAGAATAATCTTCTAAGAAATTTTTACGTATCAACATAAGCATTTTCTCATAAAACATCTTAGTCATCAATGCGCTATTACCGCTTAGAGTTAAACCTAGGAAGTCCTTATAAAAATATTTAGCCAAGTTTACTCCACTACTAAATTGTTCATCAAACAACAGATAAGTAAAAGAATCTTTTGTCTGTTCCGAATCATTTTGAATCATACAAAATACCTTATACATTTTCTGTGAAGGACTTAAAATTATATCTTTCAATGCTTGTGCCTGATGATGAGCTATACTCAATGCATCATGTGGTTCCGCTTTGATTAATATATATAATGGTCGACTATTATATTGACAATCAAGAAAAAGTAAAAAGCCACCTGGAATACCTCCTCGGTTTGAAGACATTGCCAAATGAGTAGCTATATCTTTACTGTTGTCAATAAAACCTTGTTCATCGAGAGAGGTTATATTCTTCATCAAAGAAAATGTAGAATCTATACCATCATTCGCTAAATCCAATTTAAAGCTCTTACTATTAAGCCCCAAAGCATCACTTAATCTAGATATCAAAATACCTTTAGCTACATCATCTAATTCCAGCAATTCTTCACTATACTCGCATCGAGTATTCGCATTATATGCAGTTTTGCCTATAATCTGGTGCATAATTGCCCTTTGAATTTGAATAAAAGTATAATTTATATTTACATTACTTGGCATATTCTTTTATTTCAAAGTGATATATAATTTGAATAGTAAATACATGCTTTCAGCATGTAGATTTTCGTTGTACAATTGATTAACAGAACTAAGCGGAGACCACAAGTGACCATATGTTCCAAAATGGAACAAGAGCGTGACTTGTGACTTTAACTTTTAAGTACCTCCCCACACCTTCGGCGCAGGGAGGTGAGCGGTACGTTACTTACTCTTCTTGCTTTTCTTTGTCTTCTTTGAAGGCTTGGCGGTTCCTATCTCGCCCTTTTCCTGCATGTGCTTGAGGAGACCTTCGAAGTCGCCATTCTCGAAAAAGACTTGCTCGTCTTCGGGAACACCGGTTACCTTCAGAGGTACAAAACCTAGGGTTTCATCATGCACCTGCACATTGCCTTCGACAATGGCTTTGGCTAATGACATACCCAGCTCCTCTCCTAATGGTAGGAAAGTGCCTCGCTCCGCAGGTGACTCATGGTCTTCGATAGGATCGCATGGAGCAAAACCGATTCGCTCGTCTGGACTCATGATGTAACACTCTACATGGTTGCCGTCCCATATTGGGGTATCGAGGTTCCAAGAGAAGTTGTAGGTTACTCCTTCCGGAGTACGCACTTTCTTTTCTTTGGTGAAACCCGAATAGAGACGGACTCGATTTCCCTTGCGTAGATTTGTATCGGGAAATTCATAGAGGCGGGCCTGACTATAAATAGGAAAGCCTTCCGCATTGTAGAGATAACGTACGAGCATGAGTCCTTCGAGGTCGCAACGTGCCGCTGCTTCCAATTCGACGTACTCATTCTGTTGGCCTCTGTTGTAAAGACCAGTGATTCTTAAATTAATCATAATTTGATTGAGTATTATTAAATTTAGAAGCAGTACGATTGTTTGGATTGTTAAGCGACAATCGTAAAACGCTTATTTTCTTTTGCTTATGATGGGCGGGGTAACCAGCCGCAATATTGTTCCTCATTGCAGTATCGCTCTGCACTTGTCGCCACTCGAATGAGGATAATATTGTTATTCTACTTTTGATAGGATTACATCTGGGGAGGTACCCATCAGGGTTATGGCAGAAATCTTATGACCGCCATTGGCATTTAAGGAATGACCACAATGATAGAGGCTATCGTCTATGATAAGCCAGCGGTCATGAGACTCGTTTTTCCATTTGCGAATATCTACATGATTATTGGGGAATAGGCGGTCATGCTCATCCATGAGACGTTGCATTCCTTTACCTACACCTACAGTATAAACTGTCGCTGTTACTTCTGGTTTACGAACATCTAACACACTTAGGGTTAGCGATGAAACATAGCCATCTATAATGATTACTCGATGATTGGCTGAACGAACAAGGTTCTCTAAGGCAACTCTTGCTGTGTAGAAGTCACCTTCGAAGAAGACCATTTCGGCTGGAGGGGTGGAGGTTCGAATAAAGAAGTCGAGCTGCTGTTGCTGCTTGGCCTGGACATCCTCAATATGGGTCATACGCTTGTCCATATTTTCCTGTAGGGCTATCAAGTGACGATTCACGGAATAGCCTTGGAGAAGATATTGGCGCAAAATAGATGTAGCCCAAATACGGAATTTTGTACCTTGTACGGACTTTACCCTATAACCAACAGATATTATAACATCTAGATTATAATAATCAACTTGATATGTTTTGCCGTCTGAGGCAGTGTAGGCAAATTTTGCCCAAACTGATTCTTTCTGCAATTCTCCTTCTTTAAATATAGTTCGCACATGCTTGCCTATAACACTCCTATCACGACCAAATAGCTCTGACATTTGGTCTAGAGAAAGCCACACAGTTTTGAATGATCCATCTATTTTTACTTGAAGGGAGATACTTTCATCTGGTTGATAGAGTACTATCTGTGAATCATCAGCCACGGGCTGTATATTATTGTCGTTTGCCATAATCATACATTTTTATTGCTAATATAGTGGCAAAAGTACGATTTAATTTCGTAATCACCAAGGATTTAAGTGAAAAAATGCATTTATTAACCTAGACTTGGCTTATGGCTAAACATTACAACACACAAAATGATTCTGCTTCCTTACCGGTTCTGCGGCGATAGTCATCACGCATACGCTTTTCCATTTGTGCTATGTATTCTGCCTTCCGCTCTCTAGAAGCCTTGAAGCGACGCATAAAATCTGCTTTTTTTCTTCTATGTTCATAACGTAATCTCCTCGACTCCCCTGTCCCCCTCTTGCGAAGAGGGGGTCCTTAACCCACTCCCAAGCCCTCGCCCTTTCCAAAAGGGCAAGGGATGTAACCGCCCTCCGGTGCTCAGAACCGCTACGCTCTATGGTTGGCGGGGCATCAAAGCCCTCGCCATGTTATGCGGGATGGAACCGCCTTACTATAACTTGCTACAATAATGCATATTTTTTATCAACCAACGCATCTAAGCTATTTTCATCTGCCGGTAT